>JGI994J12354_10005995_pt1 | contig 10281 bp, 6 predicted proteins | sample IntmicLarv3ML3BL_FD_12354 | JGI IMG/M metagenome (IMG submission 12354)
AGATGAGCTTTTTATGAAGGGAGTGTACTCTTATCGTACATGACCGGAATAAAAAGCGAAATCTGACGCGGCTGGGAGCGGAAAGGCGCTCGTGACGGCACTGTCTAATGGTCTCCGTCGTCGTGCGCCGCCTCTTCTTCGGAAAGCTGCACCGAGGGCAAATCCGCCATGTTCACAATGCGCAGGCCGTCCCGCACCTCGCCGGTGCGCAGAAGCTTCTTGAATTTGCGGTTCCACCTGGCTCCGGCAAGTTGTTCGGCCAGATACTCAAGCGTATGCAACACCCTGCGCTTTCTGCCGCTTTTGGCGAACTCCTGACCCATAAAAATACGAGCCAGACCCATTCGGCACGAGGGGCACCCCACCAGAACCGGACTGTCGTCCGGCATGCCTGCCAGATCCAGATGCAACTGCGCCGCCTTTTTGGACCTGATCTTGTTATAGATGGCCGGAGAGGTCATGGCCCCCATGCCGGATTCTCCGCAGCAGCCGGGGCTGATGCTGACCTTTGCTCCGGTAAATTCGCTCAGGGCCGCAGCATACAGACCAGCCGCCCTGGCCTTGTGCACCCCCGGAACTTCGATATGGCAGGGAGAATGATACAGGAGCCTGCCCGGCGCGTTTTCTCCGCTGAACAGGGGAGCCGCTCCCCGCCCGGACGCGTCGGCGCCGCCCTGTTCCGTATACGGCGAGATCACGGAAAAAAGAAAATGGGTCATATCGTCAAGCGTAACGCTCTGGCCCGTGGCTTTGGGGAAAACATGCGGCAAAAAATGTCTTTCCATGCCGTCGCGGCAGGAGCCGCAGGCCGTGAGCACATGGCTGACGGGGCAACCGCGTTCAGCCGCTTTTTGCGCCAGTTCACGCAAATGGGTGATGTTGCGGTCCTGGTTGACGGCGAAAGCCTCCTGCTCGCCCGCCGCCAGCAAGGGATACCCGCAGCACAAGTGCCGCTCCGGCAATACCACGGCATAGCCCGCATTAAGCACCATGGTCAGCCCGGCAAGGCCTATACTGCGAAAGAATACGCCCCCGCCGCAGCCGGTAAAATACAGCACCGCCCCCCGCACCTGGCCCTCGGGCACAAAGATGGAGCCGCGCTCGACCTGCAAGGCTTCCATAAGGTTCCTGAATCCCGGTCTGGGGCCTGGAGCGCGGAACAAGGGGTTCACAAATTTGCCGCGCCATGAAGCAGGCGCCAGCGGCAACAGCCTGTTCTGCAGGCCCTGACCAATGGAAGCCGCCTTGCCCGCCAGAGGAATCCGTTTGGCCGGATCTTCGGCCACAAAGCGCAGGGCCCGGGATTTGAGAGGATGCCCCCCCGCGCCTTCCTCCTGCAAAAAACCGCGCAGAAAGAGCGCCACTTCAGCCGAGCCTATCTTGACCGGACATACCGCCATGCATTTGCCGCAACCGGTGCAATGCTCCACCAGGGTTCTGAGTTCGGAAAGCAGTTCCGGGTCCGGCCTGCCCTTGTTCACCTGAGAATAGTATATGGCCTCAATGAGCGCGCCCAGGATAAGATTTTTGTTGCGTGGGTGGTACAGCAGCCCCTGTTCAGGGTAATGCATGGGACAATGCTGGCGGCACTTGCCGCAACGTGTGCATACCTGCACGTTGGTCAGCAGGCTGATCAGCCGTTCCTTGTCCGCAAGACCGCTCTGGGCGATATCCTGTATCAGGCGGTTGAAAGAGAAGGTAAAGGGAGAAACCGGCAGGTTCGTCTGGGTGAGTTTGGCCGGGTTCATGATGTTGCGCGGGTCCACAAGCTGTTTGAATTCCCGCAGGGCTTCCATCTTTTCCGGCTTGAGAAACGCTATTTTGGTGATGCCCACCCCGTGCTCGCCCGTGACCTCGCCGCCCAGTTCCTGGGCCTTGCCCATGACCAGCCTCGCCACCTTGTCCGCATTGGCGAGCATGACAGGATCATTGGAGTTCACAGGGATGTTCACATGCCAGTTGCCGTCGCCCGCATGCATATGGCTGGCGACGCATATGGCGGTGTTCACAAAGCGCTGTTTTATCTCCTCCGCCCTGGCGGCATTCTGCGGATACAGCTCGGCAAAGGTNCTGAAAAAAAACAGGGCGTGCATCTGCAGTTCCTGGTCGGACATATCCACNGCGGGGATCTCTCCCTGAATAATGCGCCGGGCATACGCCACCTCNTCAAAAATGCGGCTGTCCTCCTCCGGGATACCGGGCAGATCGCCGACTTTTTTGAGAGCGTCGCGGTAAGCNCTGGCCATGTATTCCAGATTCAGCGCCTCCAGNTACAGGGCGAACTCGGGAATGGCCCGCATGGGGATAACCACGTCCTCGTTGATCTTGAAACCGGACGTGCGTTTGGCGATGGCGGAAAGGCGATGGCGATCCTCCCAGAATACCTCCGCTTCCCTGGCGTCTCTGGCCACAAAAGCGTCCACCCCGTCGTAGGACTCGCATATCTGGACGACATGCTCAACGGCCTCCTTGAGGGCTGCCCTGTCGTTGCTGTCCAGTTGCAGGANAAGCACGGAAATGGGGTCGCCCTCATAGGTCGAGGACTTTTTGCGATACTCGATGGCCTGCACGTATTTGACGCCGAACTCCTCAAGCGCGGTGATCTTGACCAGATCCCCCCGGCGNCGAATNTCGTTGCGCAGGGCCACCACATCGTTGACCACCAGCATGCAGTTTTCCATACTGCGGCCGAAAAATTCCAGCACGATCACACTGTTGTCGGTCAACTTCTCGTGCAGAATGAAAACTGCGTCCACGATGACGCCGTCCGTGCCTTCTTTCTGCAATCCCGGCAGGCCCGAAAGCGCCTTGTTGGTCACGTCCTTGCCCAGACCGGGTGTCCGGATGTCATCGCCCCTGAGCCTGATGACGTTGCGCACGCCCCCCGAAATATCCTTCACCTCAAAGACCGCTGTTTCCTCCGCCATGATTTTATGGCGGGGGTGATCCTTGCGCACGATCTCGATAAGTTCTCCGGTGGGCGTAACCATGCGGTAAGAGAGCAGGTTGTCGATGGTGGTGCCGTACTCGAAGCAAAGCGGCCCGCCCGCGTTTTCAGCGATATTGCCGCCTATGCTGGAAGCGGTCTTTGAAGCCGGGTCAACGCTGAACAGCAGGCCGTATTTTGACGCCTCGGTTGCGGCATCAACGGTTATCACTCCGGCCTCCACCCGTATGCTTTTGTTTTCCGCGTCCACCGGGCCGATCCTTGTCAGCCTGGTCAGGGAAAGCACCACAGAGCGCTTGCGCGCCGGAATGGCGCCGCCGGTAAGCCCGGTGCCGCTGCCGCGAGGCACAAGGGCGAACTGCATTTCATTGGCGAGCTTCACCACCGCGCTGGTCTGCTCCGGGGTTTCGGGCGTGACCACCAGCAGGGGCAGTTCCAGACGCAGGTCTGTCGCGTCCGTGGCGTTGCAGACCATGGAACTGCGCCGGGTATCTATGCAGGGCTTGGGCAGAAGGGCCGAAAGACGGTTTATGAGTTCATCGCGAAAGGCCATGTCGCTCTCGTGAGCGCTCCAGAACATGGTTATGCCTTCGCTTATGCTGGTGGCGTAATGATGCGCCAAAGCGCGCCTGGAAGATTCAAAGCTCTCCTGTACGCTTTTCTTGACCGTTTCGGGCTCGACAAAAGGATTGTAGCGCACCAGGAACAATTCCTCGGCAATATCCATGGTCAAGCGGCGCACCGACTCGGGCCAGTCCGCAAATTCCTCGTGGCTGATGCGCAGAATGCGAGGAACAAGCGATTCCGATTCAATGGAGATGTGAGGGCCTTTGGAAAGCATGGATATATCCCGTGTCAGATGGCGAAAAGCGTAAATATACGCGCTGCTCCCCTGATTGACAAGACAGGGGTAGCGCGCCCGGTTTGCCGTGATACTGCGTCAGGCATCATTTTTTGCTCTGGTCGAATACCAAAGAGTATACTCCCGTCGCAAAAAACTCGCCTTCCTTGTCTCACAACAAACCGGACGCACTACCCAACCGCGCGAGTTGAGCCATTACCGGTAATCAGGGAATTTCCTTTGCTTTTCCGCGCTGGACTGCATTTACAGCACAACCCCCGAGAGTTATTTCCAAATAAGCAATTTTGTGCCAAGAGCAAGGAAACCGGCCCTTTTTGCGAAGGGAGTGTACTCTTATGGTACTCGACTGGAGCAAAAAGGCCAGATGACGCGGCTATTGGGCAAAAGAGCTATTTGGAAACAACTCTCGTAAGGGCATTCTCCATCTGGCGGCAAATCCCCATCAGCATGTCAAATTCGTGCCTGCGCAAGCGCCCCTTGCGCAAAAAACGCCGCATGGGCTGCATGAACCAGGCCGGGTTGTCCTGCGGCAAATAGTCTATGCGCTGCAACATCTCTTGCAGCCTTGCCAGCAGCAGGGCCTCTTCCGCAAGCGTCGCCCTGCGGGAGTCGTGCCCGCCGGCAGGCCGGGTCCAGCCCTCCCGCGCCTTCCCGTCAGGCGCAAAAGGCAGGGCCATATCGGCCTTGGCGCACTCGTAAAGCAGCACAAGCACCGCCTGGGCCAAGTTCAGGGAACTGTGCCCCTGGGCTGTTGGGATGTTCACCAGACGGGTGCACAACTCCACTTCTTCATTTTCCAGCCCCCGGTCCTCGGAGCCGAAAACGAGTGCGACGCGGCCCCCTTCGCGGGCAATGGCGCGCAGTTCATGGGCAGCCTCTTCGGGAGAAATGACTTCTTTGCGCCAGCCGCCGGTCCGCGCGGTGGTGCCGTAGGCGGCGACGCAAGGCGCTATAGCCTGGGAGAGAGTAGGGACGACGCTAACGCCGTCAAGCAGGCTTTCGGCCTGCGGTGTAGCCAGAGGCAAAGCTTTTTGCCTGTCCCATCGCTCGGGATCAACAAGCACGAGATCGCCCGCTCCCATGTTGGACATGGCCCGGGCAGCCATGCCGATATTTTCGGGAAAACGCGTCCGCACCAATATGACGGAAAGATTGCGCAGCATGTTAGGGGCTGTCTCCAAATAAATAATTTTGCTCCAAGAGCAAGGAAGCCGACCCTTTTTGCGCAGGGAGTGTACTCTTATGGTACTCGACCGGAGAAAAAAGGGCCGGATGACGCTGCTTTGGACAAAAGAATTATTTGGAGACAGCCCCTACCGGAGCATCGACTATTGCAACACAAGGTAGCTGGTGACACTCTCAACCTTGTCTATTTCCTTGATCCTGGCGACGGCCCTGTCAATATATTTCTGTTGGCGCACAATACCCGTAAGCACCACATGCCCCCCCCACACATCCACAGCCACCCTGCGGGTGCTGATGCCCTCCTCAAACACTTTTCCGGCGGCGATTTCCCTTTCGATTCCCGCATCCAGAGCAGTGGAGGCCGTGCCCGTGGCGAACCAGTGGGTAGTCACATGCGCCACGCCTTCAGCCCCTTCGGCAGTAGCCAGGGCAAGGGCGCGAAAATCGGCGTCCGCCTCCCCCACCAAAAACACATGGCCGTTAAAACAATGCACATTCACATCGTTTGCTTTGGCGGGGCTTTGTTCCATAAGCCGGGAAGTGATGCTCGTTTTTATCCCGGCATCGTCATACCGGGATTCTTCAATATCAGGAATATCCACGCCGCCGCGAAAGGTTACACAGCCGCCGAGCGAGCAGGCAACGAACAAAAGCGCAAAAAGCAGCGATACAAGACAAGGCGCGGCTGAACGGACCGACGCCGGGGGATTGAACGTTTTTGTTAAAACCATGCAAGCCTCTCCGGAACAGTTATGCGTATCAAGTCATCACCCGGCGCGGACAAGTCCCATATGCGACATTGGCGACAAGGGCTGCCTGCAAAATTTCATGCGGAAGATGATGAATTGCAGCATAACACCCCCCAGCTTGTAGTCATTTACTCCGGCGATGAAACTACGTCAACCGGCGACAACACAGAAAAACGATTCCGTGCAACCGAAGCAACAGCGTACAAGGAGAGAGTTGCGAAAATATTTACTCCCTAGTATATGAGAGCGACTACACCATGCAAAACGGTATTGCGCGAACGACTTTTTTCACCTGTCCGGACGAGCTTGTTTTGCTACGCCCGCTCCGCTGCTGACGGTGGAAGCGCACTTTGTTTACGCTTTCAAAGGGGGAGAGCATGGTTTCGCATTGCCGGAACATGCCCGTATTTTCATGAATATACCACTCGCGATCGGAGATTTCGAAAGAAAGCTCCACCGGAAGGGGCATGTTATGAGGAGAGAAAGTATGCTGATTTTGAAACGGCTGGCGCTCGCCGCTGTATTCCTCTGGCTGACCGCAGGCGTTGCGGCAGCGGCCCAAACGTTATTCGCCGCTCCTGATGAGCAGAATAAGGACATTCTGCAACAAGCTGCCGCCGCTTATGACGCCAAAGACTACGTCAAGGCCAAACAATTGCTCAAGCCGCTGGTGGACAAAAATGACGGCTACGCCACTTTCGCCATGGGGCTGCTTGCCGCCCGCGGCGAAGGAGAAGTCCGCAATCTGAAAAAGGCCGAAGACTGGTGGACCAAATCCGCCCAAACGGGCAACCCCCAGGCCCAGTTCAATCTGGGCTACCTGTATTTCAAGGGGGCGCTCGGCGCCCAGGATCTGCCCAAAGCCAGAAAACTCTGGACGCAAGCGGCCCAGCAAAAGCATCCTGATGCCCTGTACGGCATGGGCATGCTCGCTTCCACCGGACGCGGCGGCCCCAAAAACGCCAAGGAAGGCTTCAAATACTTTGAGGAAGCGGCCCAAATGGGACATCCCCTGGCGGAATACGAACTTGGCCAAGCCTATCTTGAAGGCAAAGGCGTGCCCAAGGACCGCAAAAAAGCACGGCAATGGTTCGGCAAAGCTGCTGAAAAAGGCATGCCCGAAGCCAAAAACGTCCTGCAGGTAATGGATGGCGGCAGTTTCCAAAAAGATAGCCCAAAGGCGAAAAAACAAGGCAAGAAACAACCGTAGAGCATTGCACACTTGAAATGCTCTGCAAGGATGTAATAAAATCCTTGCCGCCAAATGGGAGCAGGCAAGCTTTGCTTGCCGTCAAGCGACCAGTTGAAGCGTCATCTGCTCCAGATAGTATCGGCACGAGCGCCTTTCCGCTCCCGGCTGCGTCGGATTTCATAAGGAGTATACCCGCCATGGCTTTTGGGTTACTGTCGCTCTATCGACAAGGACAACCACAGGGCGAAACTCGGTCATGGATCTGCGACGGCTTGTAAATCTGGAAGATTCCCTCCCCCATATTCCCATCGGGCTTGTGGGCAGCGGCCCCGCCCTTGACGCCCTGATCGGCATCATGAGCCGCAACGACCTTCCCGCTGCCTTCCCTCGCGCCAAACTGGCGGGCTGGGTACTGAGCGTTCCGTACACAGGCAGGGAAACCGCTCTCCCCCCAACCATGCGCGATCTGCCCCGCTTCAACACTGTCGCAGCCCTGCTTGAGGCCAGCCCCGACATCATGATCCTGGCCGACCTCTCTCCCGACTCCCGCCATATGCCGCTGGTACGCCAGGCCGCCGACAGGGGCGTCTCCCTGATTTCGGCGCACATGGTTCTGCTCTTCTGCGCTCTTTTCGATGCGGGCAGGCTCGATATCAGCGGGAAAGACAGCCCCAAAAAAAGCCAGATGCTGTTCTCCCTGATTGTGGACCAAATCAAGGGGGACCTGTTCATCATTGACGGGAACAGCAATATTCTGGACGTCAACATGCACGCCGCCAACAGTATCGGCATGCCTGTCTCCCATATAATCGGCCTGAGTTGCAACGACCTGAACACGTTCGGTTACTTCACCGAATGCGACGAAGGACCTTGCCCCCACATAGAAGCGATTCTAACCAACAAGCCTTCCATAAAAACCCAACCCCATATTACAAAGGGAGGCAGAATGCGCTATATGCAATCTGCCTGCTACCCCATCCCGGACTCTCAGGGAGGCGACGCGTTCTATCTTTACCTGCGCCGCGACGTGACCCACGAGCACCATATGGAACAGCGGCTGCAGCAGACCGAAAAAATGGCCGCTATCGGCGAACTCTCCACCTATGTCGCCCACGAGATCAGAAACCCCTTGTTCGCCATAGGGGGATTTGCCAACGCCCTGCTCCGCAATCCCTCGCTCAGTGACGATGCCCGCGAAAAAGCCCGCATCATTCATGAAGAATCCCGCAGGCTGGATATCATACTCAAAAATATTCTCAATTTTGCCCGGCCCATGCAACAGACCCTCGGCGAATGCGACGCCGGAGCCATCGCCCGCCAGACCCTGGATCTCATGACTATGGGCGGCGAAGAAAGAGGCATCTCCACCCATGTCGAAATCCCGCCCGACCTGCCCAAAGCCCTCGGCAATGCGGACAATCTCAAGCAGGGCCTCGTCAACATCATCAAAAACGCCATTGAAGCCATGCCCGACGGGGGAACCCTTACCCTGAAAGCGAGCCTTGCCGACAACCTCATCCGCATTGACGTCACCGATACCGGAACGGGCATCAAGCCGGAACATCAGTACAAAATTTTCAGTCCTTTTTTCTCCACCAAAAAGAACAGAACTGGACTCGGTCTGGCAATGACCCGCAAGGCTATCGGAGAAATGGGGGGAAATGTCAGTTTCAAAAGCAGGCCTGGCAAGGGAAGCACCATCAGCCTTTTTATTCCCGTCGCCCTTGACCTTGAGCAAAANCAAAGCGCCGATCAGGGCGTGAAAACTGCCGGAGACAAGCCGCANATGGGCACCTCGCATCACCCGGAAAGAGTTATCGTTCTCGCNACCCGCAACAAGGGTAAAATCAGGGAATTCAGCAGCTTGCTGGCCCCCTTCGCCCTGGAAGTCATCGGCCTGGACGCGTTCCCCAACATAGGAGAAGTGCCGGAAACCGGTATCACTTTTACGGAAAACGCCCTTCTCAAGGCCTGTACCGTAAGCAGAGCCACCGGTCTTGTTTCGGTCGCCGACGATTCGGGGCTGGAGGTGGACGCGCTGAACGGCGCGCCCGGTGTATATTCGGCGCGCTACAGCGAAACCCCGGACCAGCCGGCCGATGACGGGCGCAACCTGCAAAAGCTTCTGCAAAATATCAAGGATGTGCCTCCTGCCGAACGCACCGGTCGGTTCCGTTGCAGCATGGCGGCCTGTACACCCGCAGGGAAGACCCTTGTGGCGGAAGGCGCCTGGGAAGGCAGGATAGCCTTTGAACCCGCGGGCGACAACGGCTTCGGGTATGACCCCGTTTTCTTCGACCCCGAAATGCAGTGCACTGCCGCCCAAATGAACGCAGACGTTAAAAACAGCCGCAGCCACCGCGCAAAAGGGGTAGCCGCCCTGCTCGAAAAATGGCCGGATTTCTGGCGGCAATGGCTGGAAGCCAACTCATAAGCGAACGCTCTTCATGCACCCTATCTATCTTCTGGGCCTCGGCATCCCCTGTTCCGAAACACCGCGTTTCCCTTCCCATGCGCAGGGCATACTGGAAAAAGCCGATGTACTCATAGGCGGTCATGCCCAGTTGGGGCTTCTGGCCGCCCACCCGGCCGAAAAGCTCCAGATCGGAGCCGATACGGAAAGCCTGTACAGACGCATGGCGGAACTGCGGGCGCAAGGCAAACTGCTGGTGGCCCTGTGCAGTGGCGACCCGCTTTACTACGGCCTGGGAGCCAGACTGGCGGAGCGCTTCGGCCCCGATGCCCTGCGCGTGGTTCCGAATCTGAGCTCCCTGCAAGCGGCGGCAGCCTTTCTCGGTCTCCCCTGGGAAAATATGCGCTCCGTCAGCCTGCACGGCAGAAACGCCATGCTGCCTCTCGCCCATGCCCTCATAGAGGCCGGCCCGGTATGTCTACTGTGCGACGCTGCGACCTCGCCGGCCGCCATCGCCTCCTGGATGCTTGAACGCGGCTGTTCCGCCTACGACATGCATCTTCTGGACGACCTGCGCCTCGCCCCGGACGGGACCGTCAGAACCGTCACGCCCGGAGCGCACCGCAGGCGCACACTTGCCGAAGCTGCCGCATTGGCGGAAGAAAACACCGCGCCCGGCCAGCGAATCATTCTTCTTCTGCCTTCCCCGTTGCCTCCCGGCTCTGAAGAACCTCCCCCCGCGTTCCGGCCTTTTGGCGTGGACGCCTCCCTGCTGGACAAAGACAGAGGCGTCTTTACCAAGCTGCCCGCGAGGGCCGCCGGTTTGGCCGCCCTCGGCATAGAAGCGCGGGATATCGTGTGGGATATCGGCGCGGGCAGCGGAGCGGTGAGCATAGACGCCGCCCGTCTGGCCAGCCGCGGGCAGGTCTTCGC
>JGI994J12354_10005996_pt1 | contig 10279 bp, 3 predicted proteins | sample IntmicLarv3ML3BL_FD_12354 | JGI IMG/M metagenome (IMG submission 12354)
TGAAAAACCGGATGTCCCATGTCTTAACTGTTTGTGCTGTAAATGTCGCATTCGCAGTAAAGGTCATGTCAGGTGTATAGAGCCAGACCGGGTCTGCCAGACGATAACCATCCGCCGCTGTAACGCTTGGGAGCGTGAATGCCGTCTCAAAGCTGTTATCTGTGAACAATCCGGCAACTCCGTACTTAACATAAGCTGTGGCATCGGTCATAATGACATCTGCCCCGCCCGTGAATGAAACGGTCAGATTGTAGACGGTAATTTCCACCGCGTCGCCTGTCTCGGCAGGAAGCGGATCCTGCGGGTTATAAGCTCCGCTTACGGACGCATCTGAAGCTTCAAAAGCTATCTCGACAACGCCGGAGTCGGCATCGCTCTTTAGCTTGAAGGCCAATGCAGCAACAATAACACTTCCATCCGTTGGTATTACGACAGATTCGCCAACTCTTGATACCAGGATGTAGTTGCTAAATGCAATCGCTTCAACCATGTCGTCAAGACCGGTCATACTCACGAATTCAACATTGTCGCTGTCAAACTTCACTCTCGTTTCAAAGCCGGCAAAATTTGCCGCTCCTGATACAGTAACATTGACCGTAAAGGTTTCGCCGCCGTTCAACCCATTCGCCGTAGTCGCAACCTCGACGATGTAATCGCTGTATTCAGGATCTGTTCCGGGGTCAGGTTCATCATTTGTTTCCTGCCATGTGAACACCGGATATGCGCCCGGATTTGCCTGATATGCGGCGCCCAGTGTTCCCGCAAGCCCGATTAACTGCTCGTCTGTTACCGCCGCGGCTTCCGAATCGGTGTATGCGGAGAATCCGATGCCGCCGGCTGCAGTGGTGTCAAGATAGTAGTTGTTGCCGATATTCGCGTTACCTGCCGAATATCCGACAATTCCGCTTGCGTAGCTGCTTGTGCTGTCTGTGAATCCGACAGCACCGGAGTTATACGTGTTGCGGACTGCAATGCCCGCTGTATTGATGCGCCCAACCACACCGCCAGCTTGCGCCGCAGCGCCGGTTGATGTGCTGCTGACTTCACCCGCGTTATAGCTGTTTGTAACGGATACTGTGGCTGTTGTACCGTAACCCAGAATACCGCCGGCATTCATAACGCCGCCTGTGACAGTGCCAAGGTTAGCGGCTTCGTTGATTGTCACAACGCCGGTTGCGTAACCGACAATGCCGCCTACCGCATAGGCTGCGGTAGCAGCCGTGCTTGTTACGGATACTGCCGCATTGTTAACCGCACGGTTGATTGCACCGCCGCTGACATATCCTGCGATACCGCCTGTGTTATATGTGCCGGATATCGCTGCGTTATTGACGCAATCGATAATCTGCAGACCTGCACCCGTTGCGTAACCGACGATACCGCCAACCTGATAAGAGGTGCCGGTCACAGGCGCATTATTGATGCAGTTGTCAATAACAGTTGTTGCACCCGAGATGTATGCCGCAATACCGCCGACATTACTTGTTCCGTTGACAACGGCGTTGTTGACGCAATCCCTTATGGTAGCGCCTACGACATTACCCGCAATACCGCCTGCATAGCTTGCGGCGTTGATTACACCGCTTACAGTTACGTTTTCGATTATCGCTCCTGTATTTGCATAAGCGACGACGCCTGCATAGGATGAATTGCCGTTGATTGCAATATTCGCGAGTGTTAGGTTCTTAACTGTTCCGTTCAGGTAGGCAAACATACCCGCATATGAGGTCGCCGTGGGATATGTCAGATTTGAAATGGTCTTTCCGTTTCCGTCAAAGATTCCGGAAAAACCTCCCGAAGCGCTTGCAACGCCGATTCTGTTCCATGTACCGGAAGTCATGGTAATATCGTTTGCAAGCTTTGCGTTTGCCGTGTTGTCGCCCAGAACGGTTACAAGGTTTGAAAACCAGTTCAAATCTTCTTCTGTTTCAAGCATGTAGTAGCCGTCAACGAGCTGCGGCATTTTTGCCATCGTCACGATTGCGACAGTTGCCGTCGCCGTTGCGCCCTCATATGTGTAGCTGATCGTCACAACGCTGTCGCCTGTCGTGAGCGTTGCAGGAGAAGCTGTGTACTTATCAGCAGTGAGAAGCTCTGTCACCACGCCGGAGTTGTAGGAAGCTCTGACAACCATTCCGGCCGGATCGAAGGCATCGCCGTTGAAGTACATCAGTTTTTTCGGTTGTGTTGTGATCGTTATGGAGGTGAGCGTAAGCGAACTGACCGTGATGGCCTGATTTACCGAATATGGAATTCCGTTAAAGACATAGTTCAGTGTTATCGAGGTTGTTCCGGGTGTCAGTCCGGCTGATGAATAAGTCATCTGCCCTGTGACGTTCGCCTTTGAGCCGTCATTATATGTTGCGATTACTTTCATACCCGCAGCGCTGAACACTTCTGTCGCTGAGTAGTCGACCTTTGCCGGTGCCGCAGTTATGTCAAGCAAGCTGACCGATTCAGGAGCCGAGGCATTCACCTGCCAGCGCAGTATCGGGTAACCGCTGTTGATTGTGCCCGTGTCCGCTGTGAAAGCAATACCCAACAGTGTCAGGATGTCGTTGTCGCCGTAAGTTGATGCGGTCATGTTCGTTGCCGAGACCTTGACACCGTGCCTCGGGTCGTGATCAACACCGGGGAAGGTATCATTAAACCTGTTGTTTATTAAGTCGGAATCAAGCGAGTAGTTGTTATATACAATGCTGCTGATTCCATCCCAACGTCCGATGATTGAGTGATGATCGCTGTAACCAACTTCTACTGGGCCGGCATTGTAGTTGTTATATACCGGAGAAATCAGGTTGGTCCAGCCTGTGATGCCGCCGAACCATCTGATTGTCGCACCAGCTCCTGCCGAGTTCCCCTTGATTGTACCGATGTTATAGCAGTTTCTGATTGTACCGATTTCCACGGCTGTGTTGTTATTTCCGTTGCGTCCGACGATACCGCCAATTCCGCCGCCGCCACCATCCATATATTGTTGAATCGTTCCGCTGTTAAAGCAGCCGTCAACTATCGCTGCATTTTGACCAACAATGCCACCAGCCTTGTAATAGCCGACAACATATGCGAAGTTTGCGCAGTTAGTGACAAACGTATTGGCACCCGATGGATTAGCGGCATATCCGGGACCTGCGATTGTCGCATCCACAGGAGTACCTGCAAACCCAACGATACCGCCGACATTCATCGTGTTGTTAGCCGTGACTGTTGCATAGTTGCTAACATAGCTGATTGTGCCGCCTGCGTTTAGTTTACCTGCTACGCCGCCCGCAAAATCTGTCGCCTGCGCCGTGATGTTTGTGTTAATAACCTGCCCGTGAAGGCTGAAGTCGGTAACCTTACCTCCGACAACGCCGAACAGCCCTATACAGCTCGTGTTTGCCGAGATATAAAGCTTCGTGATTGCATGGCCTTTGCCGTCGAATGTACCGAGGAATGTGTTCGTTGCTGTTCCGATCGGCGTCCAGTTGAGGTTGTTCAGGTCAATGTCGCTGCCAAGAATCACAGTCTTGCCTGTGAAGCTGTTGCCGGCATTAACGAGCGCGGCGAGTCCCGCAAGCTCTTCAGCTGTTGTGATAATGAAGCTGCTCTGCTCGGAGTCATACCATGCAGTGTCCGAAGTTCCGTCCCACGGTTCGATTACGGGTTCCGGGTCCGGATCGTCCGCCGCCTCTGCAAAGGACGCAGTTTCAGGGTCAAACACATAATCCTTCACCGTACCGTTTATGTCGATTGTGTGGCTTGCGCCGGTCAGATAGACATATAGTGTGCTGTCTGTACCTGCCGCTGTCCACAGACCGCTTCTGACCTCTTTATAGACAGATGTTGCGCTGCCGCTATAAACAGTAACACCATCAGACTTTACAATAAAGTCATCTGTACCGGTTCCGAAAGGTGAGATATCTCCGTCTGTATTCGCAGCTATCTCAGAAATGTCAAGCGGCAACAGATAAATCGCATCGCCGCTGGCATTTTTCTTAACTGCCGTGATGCCAATATCGTTGATTACTGGTTCCGTTCCTACCAGTCCCCATGTTGCGAATGAATTCGGATTCATTATAGTTTTAATTGATCCGCCGGTGACTGTCAATGTTCCGTGGTCAGGGTTGGCATCGCCCAAACCCATGTCAATTGCTGCACTGTTACCGCCGCCATTGCCGATGGCAGAGCCGGTGAAGTTGACATATAGTGACAGATTGCCGCCGGTTACGAAAACGTCGGCACCATCACCGATATTACCGCCGCTCAATCCGCCTGAGCCAATGTTAGCGCCGCGGGCGTTTGCGAAAAGGTGAATGTCGCCGCCGTTGATTGTGATTGTGCCGAGAGCACTGACCTGTTGGCCGGAGCCGATGGTTGAACCGGCATTATTGGAATAGCCGAAAATTGTTCCGCCATTGATCGTGATATCTCCGTTGCTCTCCGAATCGGCACCGCCGATAGTCGAGCCTCCGCCGAGCACCGTCATGCTCAAAACGCCGTCACCATCGATGGCAACAGCGGTTCCCACACCAACATGGATACATGATGTTGCTGTGGTATATCCACTCGTATTGAGTAAGTTTGTGCCGCTGAAACAGAAGCTGTTACCGGCCCCCGTGAAATCAATGATTGGAGTCACGCCGCTCGGGCCGGTAATAAACATATCCTCAATTTTGAGGTCTGCACCGGGTATTGTGTACTTAATTGAAAGCGCGGAGTGTGATTCGCCGCTTCCGCCGCCCGTTATTGAAACTGCATCCGTTGTGCCGATGCTGATAACACCTGCCGCATCGGCTGCTACTGTGTAATCGCCGCCGTCATTGATGTAAAACACCCCGTCAACAAAATCGGCGAGGTCAATCACAAAATCGGGAGTTACTACAGCAGCTTCCTCGATAATAACGCTCAGCCCTGCTGCCGTTATGCTTGAGTAAGGCAGTGAGCTTGCCTGTGAAACGACAGCGTCGTCAATGAGGATTGACGCTGTGCCGTCCTTAACCGGTGTCAGGTTGATCGTACCGATTGAAACGGGTGTTTCGGCTGTTACCGCTGTCCCGTCAGTATTCAGATACGTAAATGTCACATATGAATATCCGTCCTGTGTCAGGATCCCGTAATCCCATCCTGTGACGGAGTCAACTGTGAAATATTCCTCGGGGATTGCTACTCTATAGTTCACCCCGTAGATCATACTGTCGGCATCGGCAGTCAGCGCAGCATCAAGCGCATATGCGCTTGCGACCTGTGCATCGCCTGCCGCCGTTAGGCTGAATGTGAACGCCGCCTCATCTTCATCCTCAGTAATATTTGCTGAGCTGACAGAAATGGCTGAACTGCTGACATAGCCTTCCCTGACCGCTTGAATACTGATGTTGAACGGATCGTCAACATCGTAATCCTCAATGATTATCGGGCCATCGTATGCTTTAACCGGAGATTGCGTGAGTCCTCCGATTTGCGAATAATAAATCGAAGCTCCCGCCTCGGCGGTCATCTTGATTGTGAGTGTGGTGCCGTCAAGTGTAAAAATACACGTCGGTGCTGCTATTGTGCCGAGCGAGGTGATGGGTGATGTCCCATTGGGGACAAGTCTCATGCTGTAAACCCATTTTTTCACTTCGCTGTATGTGGCCGTGCTGTTTTCAAGCTCAGCTATTGTCATCGGCACTATAAGCCGCAGGGAATCATCCTCGTTGATATGATTCGTGAGTGAGCCTTCGTGATTTCCTCCGTTTGCTGCAATATACTCCGATATGGTCGGTTGCTGACCTGTCGCCCATGCGAAATATCTGCCTCCGAAGGACTCTGTCGCGAGGTATGCCGGTCTCAGTGCCGCGCCTACCTTAGCAGCTGTAACATTTGACACCTCAGCTTCTTCAGCATCCCAGTTTTCGTACAGAGCCGGGAAATAATAACGTGGTACGTAGAGGTTTTCAGCATAGTAATTCGCCGCTGCGTTATCCGCACTTGTGAAATACAGTCTGTCTCTGCCCTCATACGTCAGTGCATCCGCGCCAGAAACCGGGCTGGACGTAAATGCATGTTCCATAAGCTCTTCAATTGTGAGTCCCTTGCCCTCGATATATGTCGGGGTTTTGTAGTTATCAATAAATGAGCCGTAATACACCTCGGCTCCGTCCTGCCCGTGAGCCATTTCCTTCAGCTCTTCGAGCGGTATAACCCTTATTAGTACACGCTCTCCGTTGCTGTCATGTGCATAGATAAAAAGGTTTTCAACCTTGTCTGATTCTGTTGTTCCCGCAGCTGTTGCGATTGCGGGGATAAAGGACAAAATCATCAACACGCACAATAACAATGAGAGAATTCTGTTATGGGTTTTATGTGTTCGTGCCATTTAATATTGCTCCTTCTTTTATTCAATTATTGTAACTTTTTCTAATCAATTACAATTCGCAGTGCGAGCCTGTGAGCATCGCAGATGTCAATTTTACCGTCGTTGTTAATATCCATCGTCTCATTATAAGCATTAAAGAATCTGATTGCGTCAAGCAGAATCTCGACATCGCTGCCGCTAATGATTCCGTCACCGTTCAAATCACCGTCAAGCGTATCCTCCGGCCAGACAGGTGTAATGCTTCTGTCTTTTGCCTCAAGTGTTACGGTGTCAAGCATCGCTCCTGACGCGTCATAGCTTGCAACAGTTAACTCGGTGCCGTCTGCATTAACAATCTGATAGTTGCTGGTGTATCCGATCATCACTTCGGAATAAGCTACGTCGGCCGGCGCGTAGTGTTGACTTCCGGAGTTACCCATGATTTGCGTTACGCCTCGAATCGGCGCTGTGCGCATGTAGATATGCTGATGTCCGCAGAAAATAAGGTCTACCTGTGCCTTTTCAAAAACAGGCGCCCAATTCTCAAGTACCTTTGCCGAAACCGTGTCCGGCACAACACCGTAAACCGGGTGGTGCAAGACGACGATTTTCCATGTGGCATCGCTTGCGGCAAGATCATCGCTGATCCAGTCGGCAATGACATCAAAATCATCTTCTGTCATGCTGCCATAGGCGAGCTGTTCGTACGCGAAAATCTGGCTGCTGAGAGCGACAATGTGACAATTGCCATAATCGAAGGAATAAAATTCCTCCGTAAAGCCCGCAGGACCGTTTTCGGGCAGCGCCATAACGTCTAGATACATCTGCGGCTTTCCGGACATGGAGTTGCTTTCGTGATTTCCCGGTACCGCAAGCAACGGCAATTCATTAAAAACTCTACCAGCATGACTGAAAAACCGCTGCCAATCTGTCGCAGACTGACCTTGCTGAACCATGTCGCCGCCAAGTACCCCAAAACCGATATTTGGATTCGACTCAACCGCTCCTTGAACCAGAGCTCCCCATGCGGCGAGATCAGCTTCAGCATTATTAAAGTTGCTATACTGTATATCGCCCAGATAGAGGAAGGCGGCGTTTCCGTCGTCATCACCTGAGTCGAACACGAAACTGTATACCTCGCTCCACTGTTCACCGTTTCCAACGCAGTAGTAGTAGGTTGTGCCGTTTGACAGCCCGGTCATGCGTGCTTCAAACGCCGCATATCCATTTGTTGTGTCAACACGGTTTCGAACCCCCACGGTTGTTTCGAAGGATTCATGAGCTTCATCACCTTCAAGCGGAGCTGTCGAGTATCGCACATAACCCTCCGCGGCCTCCGGTACATCCCACCATGTTACTGCTATTTCTTCAGATAGACCGGTCGGTGACAGTATCACATAACACGGACCTTCAATTCCAATACTGCTTGCGGCAAACGCTGTGACGAACATTGAAACAATTAGCGCTAAACTTGCAGAGATCGCACAAAATGTCTTTATTTTTTTCATAATTCACCTCCTTAATTTGATATAGTGACACGCAGTCCCGGCCGAGACCGCTGTTAAGCAAAGGCTTACTGCTGCTCAATGTATTCATAGAATCTGAGCAGAACTGTGCAAGCCTCCGCTCTAGTCGCGTTTTTAAGCGGTCGGAATGAATTGTCCTCATATCCCTTTATCCAACCTAGATTTGCTGCCGCTGTAACTGCTTCCGTCGCCCACGGCGATATATTACCGCTGTCGGCAAAGTCTGTATTTAAGCTGCTCTCTGCGCCCGTCGCATTAAAGAGCATTACGGCTATTTGCTCTCGTGTGATAGCGCTGTCAGGTCCAAATCTACCGTCACCGTACCCGCTCAGAAGCTTGAGCTTCACCGCTGTCGAGATGTTTGCCTGTGCCCAGTGCCCATCCGTATCTGTAAATGTATTCTCATCTGTTATCGCAACGCCTTTCACTTCCTGTAAAATGCGTATCAAAATTGTCGCAAATTCTGCTCTGGAAATCTTCGCTTCCGGCTTAAATGTGCCGTCGTCATAACCGGTTATGAATCCATGCTCCGCCATTGTGGTAATGCTAGCACCTGCCCAATGGCTGCTTGAGTCGGAAAAACTGATTTTCTCATTGGCGACTGTCACCGTGCATGAAGCTTGCAGTTCAAATTCATCTATCAAAACTGTTATAACTGCAACCCCGGTATTTATCGCTGTCAGCTTGCCATTGGTATCCACAGATACAACACCCTGCGCGCTGCTTCCCCACAACGTTGTGTAGGAGTTTGCATCATCAGGCTCAACCGTCAGCCTCATTTGATATGATTCACCCGGCTTCATCCTGAGTATAGAACGATTTAATCCGATGCCGACGGGTGCGACAATTTCATCCGTTACGGTTACTGTGCAGGCAGCGGAGATTTTTGTGTCAATAATTGTCGCGGTGATTATGGCGGTTCCAAGCTCTGCACCTTTAATTTTTCCATCGGCATCTACTGTCGCAATCTTGCTGTCGCTGCTTGTCCATACGATGCCCGTGAATGTGGCGTCATGAGGAAACACAACCGCATCTATCCGGCTTTCTCCTCCGGGTAAAAGCGTCAGCTTTGATTTACTCAGCGATATTGAGGTCGGTTCGATTTCTTTCTCAACCACCGTGACAGTGCATTTCGCCGACAGGTTATCATCGGCGACCGACCTCACCGTCACTGCGGCTGTCCCCTTTTTAATTCCGGTAACAACACCTGTTGCCGATACTGTTACAACGGAGGTATCGCCGCTTGCCCATGTTACGCTTGTGTCCTGTGCATTTTCCGGTTCAATAATCGCCGTCAGTTGAAAGCTCTTTCCCTCGGCAATCGTTAAAGTAGTTCTATCGAGCGATACTGCTGTAATTGCAGCTGTACCTCCGTTTATTCCGCCGGAGGTTCCCCCATTGGGATCGGCTGCATTTCCCATGTCAATTATGAATGTACCTATCCCGCGCTTGTATGAGGACACACGCCGCACGGCGTCTGTGCCCTCCTGTTCGGTCATTCCGAAAATTAAAGTACACATCGATAATGGAGTGTTTCGTCCCTCCCCGCCCGGAACAGGGAGACGATGCTGCATGCCGTCGATTGCGAGCATTGTTGTAACTGCTATTCCAATTCCCAGCGGGCAATTGATCTCAGAATCCTCATTCATACCACCGGCGTCCGTGTGAATGTCCGGATAGTAGTAGCGTGTCGTGTGAACCAGATCATCAAGAGTATATTTTTCTGTAGCGTTATCGGTACACCGTACTCTAAACGACTCACAAGCCCATACATCGTAGGTTGTATATTTTTGTACGTCGTCAAGGAAATCGTTGAGATAAACACCGGACGCTTCTGTTCGCACCGTTGCCGGCATATTATCTATTCCGCTGTAGAGCACATTGCGGCNTTTCGTCAGNGCCCANAGATCAGCTTGTGAATATGTATGCACCAANGTATCAACACCCGCATTTCTGATGTAAACCATCAGTTCCGCCGCAGGATCGACAGGGTCTGCTTCCCATGCCACGACTGCAGTGCCGAGCATTGCCGCCATCAGAACCGTTATTAAAAGCAGCGATAATAATCGCCTGTAAGCCCTCATGATACCTCTCCATTTCTTATCACATAAAACTCGCCTGTTTTCGGGTCTCGATACAATGTGCCGAACTCCTCAAATTCACTGACCGCATCCGGGTCGTCAAGCTCACTTTCTTGTATGCCATCTACCATTTCCTGCGGCTTATCACTCGCACTTTGGATGTCAAGCGGTGTGTCAATTGCAATATCCAGATTCCAGCTGATTATCAGCGACAGCATGAGCCCGCACGCCAGAACGAGCATACAGTCTGCCAGGTTTGCTACACCTTCCATTGGATTTACATTGTCTTTTTCCTTAAAACGTCTGAGTGTGCCGCTGTTTCTAAGTCCCCTTGTCATTTGCACTCTCCCTGTTTA
>JGI994J12354_10005997_pt1 | contig 10278 bp, 11 predicted proteins | sample IntmicLarv3ML3BL_FD_12354 | JGI IMG/M metagenome (IMG submission 12354)
GGTCCCGGCTCATCCTCGGGTTCGGGTTCAGGCTCTATTATCGGTGCGGCAGCTTCTACTCTGGGCATATGCAAATCATATTTTAGAAGCTCACTGCCCGAGCTGTCATATATCCTAAGAGCTCGCACAGCGCCGTCCTTAGCCTGAACAGGCAAAGCAAACTGTACCCATGAGACCTTGCTCTTATATTCGTCCAGGTCTGCTTCTAACTGCATAATGTCTGTATCCACAGAAGTCTCAAAGCTAAAACCGCCTGTGATGCGGGAAACAGCATATAACTCCTTCAGCGTTTCGCTGTTATTTTCATATTTAAACCCGATTGTATGTATAGGGTGCGGTTCATTACGCAGCTTATAAAAAAGCTCCTCTTTTATAATTCCCGAGGTGGATTGTTCAACTCCGTCCGAAAAAACCACTAACTGTGTAAACATGGGCGGGTATATACTGTTTGCACCAACAATATCAGCGGCTTGTCCCACAGCTTCGTAAATACTGCTGGCTTCATCCTTAAACTCCAGGCTCTCTGCTGCTTTTGCAAGGTCAAACCTTTCATTTGTAAAATCACAAAGTATTTTAAATTCTTCGCCAAAGGTGGCAATAGCAAATAAATCCTCGGTCTTTTTGTTCTCAATTAATTTTGCCAGCAAATTATTTATTTGGGTTCGGCTGCTTTTGCGCATAGATGTTGACACATCTATTAAAAAAAGGGTTCTTGCAGGCACCTTAAATTCTTCGATGTACCCTTGCGAAATAACATCACACTGCCAGTCGGATATTTTTCCGCTTAAATTATCGGCCGCATCATAAAGGAATAATCCCACACTGTCATCATCAATAGCTGTCCCCACAACAACCGGGGTTTCTGCCGCAGCCGCAGTAAACGGCAGTGCAAAAATTAAAATAAGGCAAAACGCAAAACAGAAAACTCTTCTCACTACAACACCCACTTTGTGCAATTTATATTTTTATACCAATTATTTTAGGCTTTGTTTTTATCCGCAAAAGCCTTGCTTACTTTTTCAATAAACATATCCCGCTCGTTATCCTCAAAGCCATGAAAAATTATTTCCTCAATATGCTCATGGTTAAATAGGTACTGATATTCGTTTCCCATATTTCCCTCGGGGTACAAAACCCCTATATAATCTGTTTCTATGCTCTCTTCATCTTTAGTTCCTGATTGTTTAATACCAAATATCATCAGCCTTTTTTCGGCATCCTTTAGTTTTACTATACTGCCTATAGGCAAAAGCTTTTCTATTTCCATTGCCATTCTCCTTCTGCTATTGCGTTTACCGCCAACCCAAGCAGCCAGCTTTCGCTTGGCAGTCTGCCGGTGGAGATAAGCACAGGTTTTGTGGGAACATATTCGGTTTTTACATTAATTTGTGCCGGGGAATACTTGACTTTATGATTCAAAGCCTGTAAACCTGCCACAAAAATGGGGTTTTCATTTTCTCTGCCAAATGGAAGTGTTACCGGCAGGACTTTTACCAAGCCGTCTACGTCATTTTCTGTCTTTTCGTATACCTTTGCGATTTTTCGGCATTTGTCTCCTTGCGTGATTGTCTCTCCCACTGCTCTGCTTAAGCTGGTGGTGGCGCTGTTAAGCAGATTAAAAACATCTTCGCCTACTGTAAGGCCTGTTAGTATTTCTTTTATTTTTATCAGTTTTTCCAAATCATCAGCAAGCGCATTACTTACCGAATAATATCCCGCAGATGATTCTGCAAGCTCTATTGTATCTACTTTAAAACCATCCACTATTCTCACCGCGCTTTGCTTTATGCTTTTTTATCCAATATATATAGTAAACAAACTCAAAAAAGCGTTAAGCTTTTAAGTTTGTTTGCCAAATGGCACATTAACTTTTCCTTATTTCTTTCAATATGAATTTCAAAGTTAATTGCCTATAGCGGCGGCAAAAACAAAAATCATAAGTTTTTTGTTTTTGCCTTTTGCTATATTACAAGCTTTAAATATTTTTTATGTATACTTTACTTAAAAATATCCATTGTATTAAGCTGTGAAACACTTGCAACCTGTGCTCTTTCAACTTCGTCGTATTTATTTGCCGCATCAACAAGGTTTCTTGCATGCCTTTCAAGTGTTTCCAAAGCTTTCATGCAGTTTATACGTACAGCGTTGTATTTTTCTTTATAGTTTTGTCCGGACTGGCTCTTCCAAAAATCATTGGGAAGCCTGTTTACAAAGTTTTCCATTGCCTGCATATCGTCTCTCATAGCGTTTGCTCTGTTTCTAAGTTCTCCGGCTTTGCCTCTTACCTGCTCAGGGGTTACTTTCAATATTGCCATTATTACACATTCCTCTCATTAATGTTTATTGTTAATATTAGTTGTTTTTTATTAAAAATCATCTGCGGTTTACTATAGTTTTTACTTCCTGTTCGCCCTGCTCGTATTTCTGTGCTGCTACTACAACAGCCTTTGAGTAGTCGTCCATCATAGTACGCAGGTTATTAAATTTTGGAACCTCGTTGCGGAAAACATTGTTAAATGTATCGTTTCCAAGGCCGTCCCACTGTGCATCCATATCGGTTACAATCCTCTGAATGCTGTTTACTTCCTGTGTCCACTCGTTAATTTTACCGTTTACCTGGTTTGCTATTGCTCTCATCTGTTCTGGAGTTACGTGAATTGTTGCCATTTTTATATGCCTCCTAAAAAATATTATTTATATTATTTTACACGCCGTGTGGCGTATATAATCTACTGTAATAGTGCCTGTGTCTCTTTTACCTGCCTCCAATGGCTCCGCCGCCAAATCCACCTCCTCCACCGGAACTAGCACCGCCGCCGGCGCCACTGCCGCTGCTGGCACTAGATCCCTGTGCCATTGCTGCTGTAATAGCTTCCTCGGCCGCTTTGGCCTGCCTGGCTATCCGCCTTAAAATGCTTGCGGCATTTTTTATTGCCTCGCAGGAATTTTCTATCTTTGTTTGGGTTGAAAAAACACTTTCCGAGAAAATTGCCGTATATGTACTTTGCCATGCGTCCTCTGTTCTTTTCTTTGATTTGCTAAGCTTAGTGTTTTGCCCGCTCATATCGCCGGCGATAAGGTCAAGCTCGTATGCTATTTCCATCAGCAAGGCATAGTTTATTTTTATCTGAGCCATAATAATCATTCCTTTTAAAGCGTAGTGAAATATTTAGAATATATTGTTTGTATTAAGCTGTGATACCTTTGCAGCCTGGTCAGTTTCTGTTCTTTCGTAAACAGCTATTGCCGAATCCAGCGCATTTTTTGTTTTTTCCGCTTCTTCCAGATATTCAGCTATTATAGAGTGCAGCTTGTGGTAGTTTTCCTTGTTCTGCTCGGAAGCATCGCCCTCCCATACAGCATTAAACCTGGTGCTGTGGATCCTGTTTATCGTAGAATCTATAAGCTTCATACTGCTTATAATTGACATTGTTCTTGATGACGCTTCACGCAGGCGGTTACCTTCATGAAAAATTATTGTTCCTGCCACTTTTATCCCTCCTAAGCAAGCTACCTTGGTAATCTGCCTGTTGCTCTTTTTACTTCTTCCTCGCACTTTTCGTACTGGTCGTCTGCTCTGTCAAGCGCTTTTATTTGTTCATCCAGTTCTTTTAAAACATTGTTGATACCTTCTATATCACTTTCCAGTCTTGCCTGATAATCTCTGCCTGCCGGACTCTGCCAGTTAAGTCCAATCTCGGTACGCTGTCTGTCCATCTCGTTCCGCCTGTTTCTCAGGTTGTCGCTTGCCTGCTTCAGGCTTCCCACAGCAGAGTTTAGCTCTATTACATCCCATTTGTATTTGCTCTTAGCCATTTTGTTCATCTCCCTTGCCTTTGCTGTGACCTTAGTATATCAGCTCATAATATTTTTGGGGTCGTTTCCTGACAAACTGCACGCTTTATGGTGTGAAATGCATTTTCGGCTATAAAATTGCCAGTTTGTCCCCACTTTTTATGCCCGATTGCTCCAATGTCTTTGCTGTATCCAGTACTTTTTTTTCTAAATATGAACACAAAACAAGATTGTTACGGTTAGCAAAAACCTCTGTGTTACTTTCAAATGATCCTATGTTTTCGCAAATAAGATCTATTACCATATCTACTTTCATTTTTGCCGGTATCCAAAAATCATATGATTTTGACATGGCTGGGCAAAAAACACTTATAAGTAATTGGTTCATTCCATCACCTCACTTAATATCCTGATAAGCGCAGGCTTGCTTACCGCCTTATCCTTCCAGTCTTTGTTTTCATATAGTTTAAGCTGTACCTCATCAAATACATGGTCTGCATTATCCCAAAGAACATTTGCGGCTTCGGCCGCTGTCGGAACAGGCGTTATAATTCTGCGATCCCTGGAGTATCTGTCACCGCAAGCATAAATAAATATTTTTTTAGCTGCATACCCCAATGCACCATTTGGCAGCTGAATAATAAGCAAAGGTGTACACATGGTATGCAGTACAAAACCCAGCGCAGCATCTACTGATGCTTTTTTGTCATATATATTTACCATGCCCTTGTCTTTTAGCATGGCAATACTTTCTCTGCATTCTTTTTCTTTTAATGAAGGCAAATCACTTATACCTGCCAACTCCTTGTGCCCGGAAAGATATGCAAGAAGCACCAGCTCTTTTAGCGAAAGCAAATATGAAATACTCAGAATTTATCACCTTCCGGATAAAATTTTTAATAAATCGGATTTGTAAGTACGTGAAAATGGTAGCTGTGAATCATCTGATAATGTCAGAAGCTTTTCACCGGGTTTTACAGCTTTGACATGCTCCATGTTCACACAAAAGCTTTTATGTACACGCTTAAAATTTTTTGGTGCCGAGCTGCTTATCTCGTCCAGCGAAGCGTAAAATTCATATTCCTGCGCCTCTGTTCTGGCTATGATTTTCTTGTTATTGCTTTCAAAAAACAATATGCTTTTATACGGCACAGGGTAAACCGTACCCCTGACTTTTACCTTAAACAGCTCACTGTAAGCTACATTTGATGATGAAAAATCTGCATAAATGCTCTCAACAAGCCTGCTTACACTGTCCCGTTCAAACGGTTTGAGCAAAAAACCGCTTAGTCTGTAAAACGGTGGGTGTATACGCAGCGCGTCTGCTGCATTGTCCAATGAAAAAACCAGATAATGCGGCGAGCTTTCCTCCCTTATGCGCTTAACTGCGTCATCAAGGCCGCTGTCCCCGTTGTCATTCATAATAAACAGCGCCGGCAAGTCCCCCCACTTCACCTTGCTTATAAGTGATTTGCAGCTTTCCTGTACTGCTTCTACTCTTGTTTCCCATTCAAGCTTAAAGCTTTCACTACATAAGAACAAAAGCTCTTTCAAAGCTTTTGCGCTATTTTCTTGTAAATATAAACGCAACATAAAAAACTCTCCATTTTAGAAAAAGAAACAAGGATAAATCAAAAAGGCTGCTGCCTGCCGCACATTTTATAAGCGGTTTGGCGGCACAAAAACTCTAATCAATCGGCTATCATGCTCAATAATGCCGTCGCTTAATCCGCGTGGCTTAGTATCCTCGCGAGATAAGAAAGGTATATCCAACAGTTTTTGCTTGTCAAGCTGACCGCCCAAATGTATACTTACACATTCATCTGTGTAAAGCTTGTATGCGTCCCTGTACATATTTGCGCCATAGGCTGACAGTTCAAACCCGGCAACAAAATATATGCCAAAGCCTTTGCCCTGCTTTAAAAACAGTTCCACAAGCGGGAAGTATTCTTCCTCGTGCTCATCATATACTATGTTAAGGAAGTCATTTATGCTGTCTATAAAAACAAACAACAAGCCATACTCATTTTTAACATGATCAAAAAAGTCAGAGTTTGCTCCTGTAAATTCTTTTTTAAGCGTACTGCGCTGTGTAAACTCGGTTTTAAGCAAGGTAAGCAAATTAACCATGTCGTCCGAATCTCTGTAAATGCCGTCAAAATCCACCCCTGGCAATGGGTCATACTTAAGGGAAATAAGATGTCTTTTTCCTTTAAATGCCAGAGCAGCATCTGATATGTTTTTAAGCATACTGTCAATAGCCTTGCGGTTTACAGAGCTTATAGCAAAGGTATAGCTTGTGGCAAGAGGTGCAGATATAACAGATATATCCTCGATATCATAACCAAGCGGTATATTATTATTACTTTTGTTTTTGGAGAGGAACTGCGAATAAATCTCTTCCTTAGAAATTGAACGGATTGGCTGTGCGCAAAAGCTGCCTGCATATTTTTCGGCAATTGCGGAGAATTCCTCTCTCATTTTTTCTGAACGCACCTGCTCGTTTTCGCCGCTTACAGCAAGCGCTGTCTGGTATTCAAGCGAATCCTTACCACAAAGGCCTCTGCCCTTTTTGGGTGCAGGCATAAAGTCCGGCATACGGCCAAGAGCCTCGTGGTAATCCCCGCGCTCGGCCAAAAGCAGCGGCAGTGTATAATCAAAGTTTTGGCGAAGCTTGTATTTTATATCGCTCATGTGGTTAACAGAGATAACAAGGTGTATGCCGAACTTTGCGCAAACATGAGATATTGAAAGTAAACTCTCATCCACATACTCAGGGTAGCGCTCATTAAAGGCAAATAAATTATCAATAACAATAAGTACTGTTGGAAGAGGTGTATTTGAAACCAGCTTATATTCCTCAAAGCTGCCAACATTGGCTTTTTCAAATAGCTGAGAGCGTTCGGCAAGCATAGACTCTATAAGCTGGAAAAGGCGAGCAACTCTTTCGGAATCATCAGGGCCTACAATACCGCCGCAGTGCGGTAAATCCATAAATACACGTGTAAGCGCACCAGAGCAATCAAGGCAATACAGGTTAACGTCCTCGGGCGAATATCTAGTTACAAGTGAGTACAAAATAGTCTGAATCATTGTGCTTTTGCCCATGCCGGGCATTCCTGCAAGCAGTAAATTGCCAATTTTAGAAAAGTTTATAAACGAGCCTATTTGTGTTTGTGCCGCCGGATTATCAACAACACCGTACAAGGCGGCAATGCCGTCTGTTTGTTCAACAGTAAATTTTTCGTAAATATCCTGTAGTGTAATACCCTCTTGCAGCTCGGGCAACCAAAGCTGTCGGGCATTTTTTACATTAAGCTTGTCTGATATTTTGCGTATGAATTCCACCCCGGCCGAGAGCTGTGTGGGACGGTTTTCGTAATCTCCGGCATGTTTTTTCTGTTTTAATACAAGGGGCGAGCCATCAAGGCTTACCATTGTAATTTCACTGTCCTCCGGCGAGTCATCATCAGGTTCGTAATAAGCACCGGAGTAACCCGACTGGAACATTTCAAAAATTTCGTCATTTCCTATTTGCATATAAGCCCGGCCAATATTTGTAAGGTATGCTGCATCAGGCCTATGCAGCATTTCGTTGGAATCCTGTTTATCCTGTACACGCAAACAAATTTTAAAGCGTGAGTTACTCCAGATTTCGTCATCAACAACACCGGCCGGCTTCTGTGTTGCCAAAATCAAATGTACCCCAAGGCTTCGGCCTACACGTGCTGTACTTACAAGCTCACGTATAAACTCCGGCTGTTCTTTTTTAAGCTCGGCAAATTCATCCGATATTATAATAAGGTGCGGCATAGGTTCTGTTGCTGTTCCCTCACGAAAATATCTGGAATAATTATCTATATGGTTTACACCAAACTGATTAAATAAGGTTTGCCTGCGCTTGATTTCCGCACGTATAGAACGCAGTGCCCTTATTGTCTGGTTTCCGTCAAGGTTTGTTATAGTTCCCGCCAGATGCGGCAAATCAAGAAATGCGTTGGCCATACCGCCGCCCTTATAGTCAATTAATATAAGCGATATTTCATGCGGGTGAAAATTCATGGCAAGTGAGAGTATATATGTTTGTATAGTTTCACTTTTACCGGAGCCTGTTGTTCCTGCTATAAGGCCATGCGGGCCATGCTGTTTTTCGTGTATATCAAGGTACAGCGGTTTCCCGCCTGTTCCTATACCAACCATTGCACGCAGACTTTCATAAGCACGATTGCTTTTCCAACGCTTATATAAGTCCCACTCCTCCATAGTCGAAACATTGTACATAGCCAAAAAGGATATAGCACCGGGAATTTCGCCTGTGGCAAGCTCTGTTACTATATATCCGCCAATACGGCGTGACAGACGGGCGGGCAATCTTTCGTCCACAGTATCAAATTCTATATTCTTAGTTTCGTCAGGACTTTTATCAAGGCTGTAATAGCCGCTGAAGTCGCTGTCCTTTTGAATAACATGTGTACATTCATTCGGCAGCCTGTCAAACAGTTCGTACAAAAGTACAAATGTTACACCGTAGTCATTGTTATCAACCATATAGCGGTAAATATTTTCGCCGGAAATAAGATAAGGGTTCGTTACAAACACAACAATATGCGGCAGCGTTTTTGGCTTTTCTACATGCTTTTCCTTTTCTGTGTCTATGCGGGAACGCAACACCCCACTTAAATAATAAAGTACATTTTGGCGCTGGTTTTCATCTGCGCACATAAGGCGTATTTTATTATCCTGCCAGCGTACATGTGGCAGAGGATTTGCCCACTCGTAAAACCGTTCCTCACCTGGTGATAAAACAAAAGCCATCTTAACATCTGTATAACAGTGCAGAGCTGCTGTTTGCAACGCTATAATCTGTGCTATTGTACGCACAGATTGCCTATTGCCAACAACACCTATAATCTTGGATTCATCAAGCTTTAGTAGAGAAGCACAGTTTGGAATAAGCTTGTATTGTTCACGAAGCTTATGCGGCTCCTCCTGCAACAAATCTGAAACCAATGAAAACCTGCGCTTTGGAATTTTTATATCACACTGAAAATGTGTATATCCTGTACCCAGCCTGACAGAAAGAAAATCTGGCTGGTTGACATTGCGGTTCCAAATAACAGATTTATTGTATGCCAAAATAGACAAAATTTCTTTAAGGCTGAGAAATTGCCCATTAATTATTGCTGCATTTTTACGGTGGTGACTTTGCAAAAGCTTTTCGTTATCATCAATATACTGCCGATAAGAGCTTTGCCTGTGTTCTTCCTCTTTTTTAACACGCTTTTTTTCGTATAAGACATTTGCCAGTGCCCAGCCTGTTGCTACGACTGCTGACGCAAGCACAGATGCAATCATACCAAACATGAAATTGGTTCCTTGTTGTGCGGTAAAAAAGACTGATGCAAGAATAGGCAACGGCATAGTAAGTGCAGGGCCGACAGTAAATATTAAAGGCTGACGTCGGCCATTCTGCGGCTGCGGGGGCGATTCGATTTCAATTTCCTCTGTTTCAAGTGACTCTAATATTCGCGGTGAACGAATAAGCTCGCCATTATCTATATCTGTTTCTTTAAAATCCATGGAATATGACAGCAATTTAACCTGTCTTTTCCCCGCTTGGTTAATAGCCAAAAAATCACCCATGTAAACAATTTTTACACCGGCTATATAAATAACGTCCATAATATCCAGCACTTTTTGCCCATCAACACGTTTGCCATGTATATACGACCCATTTGTACTATGATCTATAAGCACAACCTCACTGCCGCTTTTGCGAAGAGACGCATGATTTTTACTGATATATGTATCTGTTATGATAATGTCAGCTTCGCCGTCTCCTCCTATTTCTACAATGTCCTTGCCTTTGATAGAATATTTATCGTAAAAAGTAAAAGCCTGGTTAATTGCATGAACAGTTATAGCAAAAGCAACAGAATTGCTTTTGACTCTGCCGTTTACAACATCCCCATCTTTTAAAATATAATCATCAAGCAAATGGTTTTCTATTTTAAGCTCTGCCTCATCGCTTGACATGATATGCCATACATTATCCCAAACCTCAAAATTAAGGACACATAAATCACTGTCCATTTCATCACTTAAATTTACCGAAACACGCCTGTCATTACACGCAGGCAAAGGATATTCAAATACATAATCCCTAAAATGAAAATAAAGTATCATAAGTAAGTACACCAACTTTTTGCGTATTTTATGTCAAAAAAAAAGAAAAGCAATCCAATATACATTTAAAATTGACTCTTCTTTTAATTATACCCCAACAAAAGTGGTGTTTCTATAACTGACAACTTGACTGACAGTTTTTTTCTCATCACGCAAAAAATGCCGCCAAGTAATACAATCAGCATTACTTGACGGCATATAACGCTTTGCGTAGCAAAGCGTTATGGTTTGCCTATCTATTCCAGTCCCAGCAGTCCTATCTTCCTAAGCTCTACAGAATCTATGCCTCTGGTGGAT
>JGI994J12354_10005998_pt1 | contig 10275 bp, 5 predicted proteins | sample IntmicLarv3ML3BL_FD_12354 | JGI IMG/M metagenome (IMG submission 12354)
CTGCTTATGCAACCGCCGATAAAGGGCAGAGTGGCCTTGGGACTCGATCCCGGATACCGAACCGGATGTAAGGTTGCCGTAGTAGACGGCACAGGAAAAGTGCTCGAAACCGGCGTGATCTATCCCGTTCCGCCGTATAACAAAATAGACGAGGCAAAAAAAGCAATAACACGCATGATAAAAAAGCATGGTGTAAATATTATCGCCATAGGCAATGGAACAGCATCGCATGAAACCGAGGTATTTGCCGCCGGTCTGATAAAGGAGCTTGATGCCGGTTTGTCCTACATGGTCGTCAGCGAAGCAGGCGCATCGGTTTATTCCGCATCAAAATTGGCGGCGGAGGAATTCCCGGAATATGATGTATCGCTGCGTTCGGCGGTTTCAATAGCGCGCCGGTTGCAAGACCCATTGGCAGAGCTGGTAAAAATCGACCCGAAAGCTATCGGAGTGGGACAATATCAGCACGATATGCCGCAAAATCAGCTTGCGGAAGCTTTGGACGGTGTGGTCGAGGATTGTGTTAACGCCGTTGGCGTTGATTTAAACACCGCGTCGGCCCCGTTGCTGACACGTATAGCAGGTATAAGTTCGGCAGTGGCTAAAAACATTGTCAAATATCGTGAAGAAAACGGTGTATTCTCCTCACGCGCACAGCTCAAAAAAGTTCCTAAGCTCGGTCCAAAAGCTTTTGAGCAATGTGCAGGTTTTCTTCGTATTCCTGAAAGCAAAAATGTCCTTGACAATACCGCTGTTCACCCCGAAAGTTATGATGCGGCGAAGCATCTGATGGAACTATGCGGTGTAAAGGCTTCCGACATTACAAAGGATGGCGGCGATACCGTTGCAAAAATAGTGGAGCAACGCGGCGCACAGGCTCTTTCCGCCGAGCTTGACATCGGTGTCCCCACTTTATGCGATATAGTAACCGAGCTTTCCCGCCCCGGACGTGACCCGCGCGACGAGCTGCCGCCGCCGTTACTGCGGACGGATGTAATGGGAATGGAAGATTTGAAATCCGGCATGGAGCTTATGGGTACAGTGCGGAATGTAATAGATTTTGGCGCGTTTATAGATATCGGCGTTCATCAAGATGGGCTTGTTCATGTATCTCAAATCACAAACCGATTCATTCGCCACCCATCTGAGGTTCTCAAGGTGGGGGACATTGTAAAGGTAAAGGTCTTGTCAGTGGAAATTGCCAAAAAGCGTATTTCACTCACAATGAAAAACGCATAACCGGAGGGGAATATGGGTATTGTGTACACTCTCGCGGGCAATCCTAATTGTGGTAAAACCACACTTTTCAACGAATTAACGGGTTCCAACCAATATGTAGGCAATTGGCCAGGTGTTACAGTGGAGAAAAAAGAGGGGAGACTCAAATCTCATGGCGAGGATGTGCGGGTAGTGGATTTACCCGGCATATATTCGTTGTCTCCGTATTCCGCTGAGGAAATGGTGTCACGCAACTATATTCTCGACAGAAAACCTGACCTTATAATCAATGTAGTGGACTCCACAAACCTTGAACGAAATCTCTATCTCACATTACAACTTGCAGAACTTGGACGCCCAATGATAATTGCGCTCAACATGATGGATATGTTGCACAGCCGCGGCATTGAAATTGATGTGCAACGGCTGGAACACCTGCTCGGCATGCCGGTAATTCCAATATCAGCCAGTAGGGGAAAGGGGCTTCATGAGCTGATTGAGCGTGCACACCATGACAGCGGACAAACGCTGTTTCCGCTTGACGAGCGATATTTGGCGGAGCGCGCGCAAAAACGATATGGTAAAAATCCATACATTCTGCACGAACTCCACGGCCGCCGTGAACACCATCAATCTGAATACAACTCGTCATATATAGTTGACGATATCTATTCGGAACACGTGATGGAATCCATTCTTCGCATTGAAGATATTATTGCACCGCGTTGTCTGAAAGGCGGTATGGCGTTACGCTGGACAGCAGTAAAAATTCTGGACGATGATGTACCAGTCATTGAATCGCTGAACCTAACCGACGGAGAAGCGCATTTAATTGAAGAAATAGTCGCTGCGATAGAGCACAAGCATAGCGAACGCGACATAATTATAGCTGATGAAAAATATAAGTTTATCTGCGATATCTGCTCGCGCTGTGTAACCCGCATGAAAAACGCGGGAGAGTTGACAATTTCTGACCGCATTGACCATGTTGCGACCCACAAACTGCTTGCGTTACCGCTGTTTTTCGGCATTATGGCACTTGTGTTTATAATCACCTTTGGCCCAATCGGAACATGGATGACCAACACAATCGACGGCTTCATCGGCGAAGTGTTAATCCCCAAAACCAGCAATGGATTAACCGCTCTGAATGCGTCCGATTGGGCAGTCAGCCTTATATGCGATGGGATTATAACAGGATTAGGTGCAATAATATCATTTTTCCCGCAAATTTTGCTGCTTTTTTTCTTCCTTTCATTACTAGAGGACAGCGGGTACATGGCTCGCGCCGCTTTTATAATGGATAAACTGCTGCACAAAACCGGTTTGTCCGGTAAATCCTTTGTTCCCATGCTAATGGGATTTGGCTGCTCTGTTCCCGGTATAATGGCGGCACGAACGCTGGAAAACGAACGTGACCGGCGTATGACTATTATTCTGACTCCGTTCATGTCGTGTTCAGCAAAAATGCCGGTGTATGCCTTGATAATTACCGCATTTTTCCCGCACCATCAAGCACTGGTAATCACCGGGATTTACATAACAGGAGTGTTTGTGGCAGTAATAGTAGCGGTTATATTACGCAAAACCGTCTTGAAAGGCGGTCATGCACCGTTTGTAATGGAATTACCGCCATATCGGCTGCCGACCGCTAAAACAATGGTTGTGCATATGTATGAACGAACCAAAGATTTTGTGGTGCGTGCAGGCACAATACTACTTGGCGCAACAGTAGTTATTTGGTTTTTGCAATCATTTGCCTTTTCGTTTCCATTGCGAATGCTGCCGCCGGAACAAAGCGGCGACAGTATGTTGGCAATAATTGGTAAAACAATAGCGCCGTTGTTTGTTCCGCTGGGTTTCAGCTCATGGCAAACATCCGTTGCGCTGGTAACCGGTTTTATAGCTAAAGAAACGGTGGTAAGCACACTATCTATTTTGTACGGCACATCAAGCGAGGGCGTTCTGCACATCCTGCAAAACATATTCACGCCGATATCAGCACTGGCATTTTTGGTGTTTGTATTGTTGTACATGCCATGCATAGCTGCGTTTGCAGCTACCAAACGTGAAATGAATTCCACCAAATGGGCAATCGGTGCCGCCGCACTACAAACTGGAGTAGCATGGTTGGTTGCAATGATGGTATACCAATTCGGCACACTGGCAGTAAATTTATTTGGACTAATCACTAGATAAATTTGAAACACATCCCATACTTTAGCAAATTTAAGGCACTTCGCAATCTAATGGCCTCCCCTTAACTAAACAAAATATTCATTTTGTTTAGTAGCCCAACCCAAAAAAATCGCCCCTACCTACAGACTTGATTATTAAAGAAAGGCATGGTCATAAAAATGGGTTTCAAAGAAATGAACATAATCACCCCTATATTAAGAGCACTGGAATATGAAGGATACGAATCCCCTTCGCCAATTCAATTGGAGGCAATTCCACAATTATTAGATGGAAAGGATTTACTGGGATGCGCCCAAACCGGAACCGGAAAAACCGCCGCCTTCGCAATTCCGATTATACAGGCGCTATATAACCGGAGCGCAAACCGTGTGGCAAAACGCACAATACAGGCACTTGTTTTGACGCCAACAAGAGAACTTGCTTCCCAAGTTGCTCAAAGCTTCCAAGCATATGGGCGTTATACCGGATTAAAAACCATCGCTATCTTCGGCGGCGTAAATCAAAACCCGCAGGTCGCCGAATTACGCTCAGGTGTAGATATTCTGGTGGCTACCCCGGGCAGACTGTGTGATTTGATTGGACAAAAGCTGTGTAATTTAAGTAATGTTTCCATGTTCGTGCTGGACGAAGCCGACCGAATGCTGGACATGGGATTTATTCACGATGTCAAAAAAGTGATTGCTTTGTTACCGAAAGAGCGGCAGACATTATTGTTTTCCGCAACTATGCCCAAAGAAATCGCATCTTTGGCAACCTCTATCCTCCGCAATCCGGTTACTGTTACAGTCACACCGGTCTCTTCCGCGGTTGATGTAATAAATCAATCTGTTTATTTTGTGGATAAGGGTAATAAACCCCGCCTTCTTACCGACTTACTAAAAAACAATAATATTGTGTCGGCATTGGTATTTTCCCGAACTAAACACGGCGCTGACAGAATTGGCAGAATACTTAATAAAGCAAACATTGCCGCGGGAGTCATCCACGGAAACAAATCACAAGGCGCGCGCCAGACTGCACTTTCGGATTTTAAAACCGGCAAAACACGTGTTTTGATTGCAACCGACATTGCCGCAAGAGGCATTGATATTGACCATCTATCCCATGTAATCAATTACGATTTACCTAACGAACCCGAAACATATGTCCATCGCATTGGAAGAACAGGCAGAGCCGGACTCAGCGGGGTTGCGATTGCCTTTTGCAATTTTGATGAAAAGGCATATCTGAGGGATATCCAAAAGCTGATTGGCAAGAATATTGCTATTGTAGAGGACCACCAATATCCCATGCAAATCTTCGAACATATCCCCCCTCAAACAAGACCGCGGCGAATCCGTGACGAGCACAGCCAAAAATCGCCGCAAACCCAAAATAACAAGCGGCGTGCACATCGTAAAGGTTAAAACCGAAATTTGAGGTGTAATATTGAAAAAGAATCCTGAATTCAGCGTTAAAACGGAATCTGAACTATTCTTTTTTTTGCAGAAATGTTTTAGCGGCAAATCGAGGAACTATGTTAAAGGCATTTTAAAACGTGGACAGGTTATGGTTGACGGAAAAATGTGCAGGGAGTATTCCTATGCGCTGCGTCCCGGTCAACGGGTAGAAGTGCTTATGCATACCAGTCATTCTCATCATAAAATTAGCCTTCCCGTTATACATGAAGATAATTATATTATTGTAATCGACAAACCATATGGAATGCTTTCTATTTCGACCGACAAGGAACGCGAAAAAACAGCATATCACATTGTAAACGAATATATAAAAAGCTGCAATAAATCCGGCCGTATATTTATTGTTCACCGTCTTGACCGCGAAACATCAGGTGTCATGCTGTTTGCCAAAAGCGAACAAATCAAGCGCGTTTTGCAAGAAAATTGGAACGATAATGTTATACGCCGCGGGTATACAGCTGTTGTTGAGGGCAAGGTTCAAGCTCATCAAAGGAAGATTGTGTCATGGCTTAAACAGACGAAAACGTTTTTGGTATATTCAAGCAACAAAAAAGACGATGGCAAACTGGCGATTACAAATTATCAGGTGCTCAAAACCACAAACAAGTATTCATTGCTTGATATTTCCTTGGATACCGGAAGGAAAAACCAGATACGCGTTCACATGAAAGACATCGGCCATCCGGTAACTGGCGATAAAAAATACGGTGCGCTCACCAACCCTTTTGGACGGGTAGGACTTCACGCATCCGTATTAATTGTTAAACACCCCTCCTCTGGAGAGGAAATGCGATTTGAAGCAGATATGCCCGGCGTTTTTACAACGATTTTTTAGCTGCGAGAACGAAGCCACACCAGCATATCCGATTCACCGCGATTTGCAAAGGCATAATATGGGATAAGCCGTATTGTTTGCACGGCAAAGGTCGCGGACTTTGCGGAATATAACCCTTCAAACGCTGTTTCACGGTATCCGCCAGCTTCCAACACATAGTTTTGTATTATTTCATCATAAACAAGCTTTGTCTCCAAAAGGCGACCGGTGTCTATGCTCAACGCATGCAAATTTTCCCCATTATCAACCTCTTCGGCGCAATATACAATCGGTCCGCGGCACACTGCAATTCTGCCCGCATTTTCCCACACGCCTGGCGCGGCATACGCGGCATATACAGGCATGTCCATATTAAAATCCATCGTTACGTTGTCTGAATTGCACAAAATATAAACATAACCCTTGATTGGCTTCTCAGTAACCGGCTGTCCATTCACCGACATTGTGTACTTCTTGCACCATCCGGGAACTCGAACCGCCACCTTTTTATCATTCATACCCTTAACAACAATCCGGACAGTTGAATCTGCCGGATATTTTGTTTTTTGAACAATTCCAATCTCGTGTCCGTCCATAGCAAAGCGGGTCTCCCCTGCCATAAACTGGTGGATAAATAGTGTTGAACTGTCGCATGTATAAAGGTAATCGGCGACCGACGCGACAAAACGGTTGATATTTGGCGGACAGCATGAACATTCGAACACCTCAACCCTCTGTGTTATCGGGAACTTAGGTTCAGGTGCTTTAACAGAAATATTACGGCATCTATCTTTGAGTGTAATTTCAAGCGGATTTTCATAGAAAAAAGCCCGGCCATCCAGTGAAGTTCCCGACAAAAAGCCATTATAAAGTATTCGTTCCGCCACATCGGCATACAGGCTGTTCGGCTCCAGCAGACTCATTCTCCGGGCGAACATGGCAAGAGCTATAGCGGCGCAACTTTCGTTGTATGCGGTCGCGTTGGGAAGGTCATAATCAAATGTAAAAGCCTCTCCCTCACGTGATGAGCCGATTCCTCCGGTTATGTACATGCGTTTTAGCGCGATGTTTTCAAACAGCTTGCGGCAAGTCTCAGACAACGGCTCATCGCCGTCCTCAATCGCGACATCAGCCATACCGCTGTATAAATAGCATGCCCTTACACAATGACCTTCGGCGGTTTCGTGCTGACGAACCGGCAAATGGCTTTGGGTATAAGCGGGCTTTTCCCAGCCTAATATAGCATCTTTTTCATTGTTCCCGCGGTTGTCCAAAAACCATCGGCCAAGCTCAAGATACCGCTTCTCCCCCGTGCACCGGTACAAGCTTACTAATGCCAGCTCAATTTCCTCGTGCCCCGGCGTAACAAACCCCGCTGACTGCTCCTTAACAAACACCTGTTCAATATTATCTGCCATGCGGCGGGCACATTTGAGAAGCGTATCTTTCCCCGTTGTCCGGTAATACGCGACACCCGCCTCAATCATATGTCCGGCGCAATAAAGTTCATGCGCACCGCGGTCGGAAAAACGTCTTTCCGGTTCAACAACCTGAAAATATGTGTTGAAATATCCATCATCATCCTGATGTTTTTCAATCAATCCAACTGTTTCATCAATTAATAACTCAAGCTGTGAGTCCGCATTTTGTTTCAGAACATATGCGGCAGCTTCAATCCATTTATAAACATCGGAGTCCCAAAAAATATGCGGTCGGTTTGGGTCACCCTCCTTCCAGTCAAACCGCAAAGCTCCGAACCTTCCAGTATCCTGAAAGCGGTTGTACACCGACGGAATGCTCACCTCATAATTAAGCTTTTGACGGCGTTGCCAAAACCCGTCCGTAAGCTTTGTGTGTAAAAACGGAATCATCAAACATTTTTCCATCTGTATGACCATACCTTTCTCATTAAAAAAGCCTGCGGTTGGCAATTTCGCGAACCGCAGGCTTTTTGTGCTATAGCTGCTCAACTATAATAATTAATCCTGTTCTTTTTTGCGTGAAGTCCACAGTGCTGTTCCGGACAATGCCGCCAACACAACAGCTCCGGTTGCTGCTACAACACCTGTGTTGACGTTGCCGCCGGCACCGCCGGTTTTTTCGTCAAAACGGATACCATACAAATTCGCAGCACCTTTAGCGAATACAAGATAAACATCATACGCGCCATTAATTTTCATTCCGATATCAAACGTCGCCGCCACTTCCTCAACGCCGCTGTTCCATGAGCCTGCGGTTGGATTTGGCCGACTGAATGTTCCTAAAAGCGGACCATCAGCGGAACCAATGCGCACCTCAACCTCAAAGCCGGTATCGCTTCCAGAGTTGCCATAAAAGGTAGCCTTCGAAGCACCGTTTGCGCCGAAATCTACACCATCAATTTTAATAACTACGCCGGGTCCGGTAGTATCAATAATATAACCGCCGTCCTTAGCGCCGCCCGAAACAACGTTCATCAGTTTTGAGCCGCCTGTGCCAATATCCTTAACTAACAAATCTTGATATGCTTTTATTTTTGCTGTAACATTAGGCACATCTGCAAACGGATCCGGTTCTGTAGCCGACGGAAGAACACTGCCATCTCCCTCGACAAAGGATATACCGGAAACGTTAATCGCACCATATGTCATGAATACCATATAGATATCGTGGGTGCCTGTCAGCGCGGGATTCATGTCGAAGAATGAAGCCAAAGCTTCTTCACCAGACCATCCGCCTTCGGTTGCGCCGCCCTTAAATGTGCCGATTTTTGTTCCGTCAACGGAATCAACACGCACTTCAATTTCGTATTGATTTTCGTTATCGCCGCTTGTTCCGAAAAGGTTCGCTTTGATAGCGCCCTTATTTCCAAAATCAATGCCGGCAATTTTTACAACAAGCCCCTTATTTACATTACTAAGCAGAGAATCGCCAAGATTAGCATCTCCCAAATTCTCATCAGTTTGGCGGAAGATTGAAACCTTACCATTTTCGCTGTTGATGCGAACTTCATTGTATATGGTTGTGACGGGAGCTGTAGGAGTTGTAGTAGCCGTTGTAGGCTCTGTCGGGTTCGTCGTCTCTGTTGTAGGAGCTGCTGTTGTGTCAGCAGCATCGGATTTTTCGGCAAACTGCAATCCATAAACATTTGTGCCGCCGCCCATACAAACCAAAATAACCTTCTGAACACCGGTAACTTCACCGGAAATTTCCTGTGTATTAAGGATTTCCGTCGGGTCAGCGTCAACCGAATTAGCATCAGCCGTAAATGTAACAAGTGGCGTTCCGCTTGTATCATTCAAATACATGGCTACATTAACGCCATAACCGGAATTACCAACCAACGAAACCGAAACAGCGCCTTTTGCGCCGAAATCAACGCCATTAATGGTAATCTGTCTGCCCTCATCGCCATAGAAGTTGCCGATAACCTCACCATCCAGTGCAGCACCGCCGGATAATGCGAGCAACCCCGCGGTATCCAATGCTTTTACTGTCATAGCGTCATTATCATATGCATCTGCCGGGTCAACAACAACATCATCATCGTCATCATCGTCGCCTGCATCAGCGGCCGCTTCCATGAACTCAATCTTACTTACATTAAGACCATCCGGAGAAATGAAAAGCACATACAAATCATGTGTTCCGGTAACTGTCGAATCCAAGTCAATTGTCGAAGTGATTTGCGCCATACCATCCCAGTTTCCGGTATCTGTTGAACTGAATGTGCCTATCAGTGTGCCGTCCTGTGCACCAAGCCGCATTTCGACCAACACACCGGCAGCCTCGCCGCCGCCCCAAAGGTTAGCGCTGCCGGCACCAACACTGCCGAATTCGACACCGGGTATCTTTAATATAACACCCTGACCGGTTCCCCAAATATTATCGCCATTGCCGCCAGCCGAACCTTGTTCAATCCATTCCGCGTTGTCTGTGTTTAATCCAACCGTCAGATAGACATCTCCGGGTGCCGCCATGGTAATAACACCGCCGATACAAATAACTGCCGTCATCAAGACAGCTGCCGCGATTGCCAATGCTCTTTTCATGATTTTCACCTTTCCTTATAAAAAATGTGTATTATACGGATTGCGTAAGCCAATCATTTGTTTTGCATACGCAATAATACCAATTTTAGGTAATCGCTGATTAAATCAGGTTCAAAGATTTGTACATTGATTTATTCAACGGTTACTTAAAGACTTCCGCTTATGTATAACCATAAATATAACCCCGCCGCCAATAATCAGCACTCCGCCGGCAATACATCCAATAATCAACGGAAGATTTAATCCCCTGTCACCGTCATTGTTGTTATCAACGGTATCAACGTTGTCATAAACCACCGTACCGGTTGCCGAAACCTCACCGGGAACAACATATTCAGTAGCCGCCGCGGTAGTGGCAGGAGTTGTTGGCGGTAAAGTTGGCTCAACATAGTTCGCGGGCTTTTCGTCAAAGTGGATTCCATACAAATTGAGCGCTCCGGAACCGCGAAACCGCAAAAATATATCGTGCTTCCCGGTAACAGCGGGAACAATATCAAACGAAGCCGCCACTGCGCGGGCATCTCCCGACCAATCGTCCATTTCTCCGGTAGGG
>JGI994J12354_10005999_pt1 | contig 10274 bp, 3 predicted proteins | sample IntmicLarv3ML3BL_FD_12354 | JGI IMG/M metagenome (IMG submission 12354)
GTCAAATGTAACGGTAATAACGTCTCCTTTAGCAAGATCCGCTACCCTTGAAGGTAGTTCGCCTGACACAAAAAGTGTATTATCGTCAAAACAAATTTTCTGTAGGTTGTATTGGCCGCTTACCAAAAAATAGTCCTTACCGATTTCGGTTATCATACACTGTTGGGATGTTTCCGGCAACACGCATAATTCATTCACACTGAAAATATTTTCACTGTCCGAGTGAGCCACTTCATACAATTTCACCCATTTTAACGGTAGATTTTGCAATATTCCATTTTCATCTATCTCAACTTTGTAGGCCAACGATTTTTGATGTTGCTCTGTTTTTACATAAAATTTATATACGGGAGGGGTAAAATCTTTTTCGACTGCATTTTGTCCTAAGCGTTTATGAGAACTGTATTCCGATTCCTCAATGCCAGAAACCGACGATCCGCCATTGTTCAAACATGCATATATCCCCAATTCACTCTTAAACATAATCAAAGCGTCGCTGATATGAGGCGTCAGATATTTCTCATTTTCTGCCTCACCGGCATATACATAGGTATTAAAAGCGGCCAGGAACACCTCAATAGGTCCCTTGCCGCATATTTCGTTCAGTAAGGGAAAATCTATACCATCAACGGTATATTGTAATGCATTTCCGATTTCAATATAATCAAATTCATATCTAATGTTTGGACCAGCTTGGTCGTCCGACATCAAACGGATTGCAGGCGAAAAAAGCGCCTCTTTAATATCTCGGAAATCGCTCTTTAAAGACACATCTTGTCCGTCGAATGTACGACATACGGCAAGGGAAATTAGCTGCTCCTTTCCCAATCCTCTCTTAACATTTTTCAATTCTGTCCGTCCATCATCGGGAATCCTAACATCATCCGATTGGCAAGCAGTGTTTAATGCTGTACAACATATTATGAATGCAATCATAATATTTCTCATGTCATTTTTCATATCACTAATATTTAATAATTTATGTTGTGTCTTTAAAAAAATCCTTTTGTAATGAAATTAACTATTCTTTGATACGTCCTTCTTTTTTCAGTTGATTGATGAATGTATTCCACTCGGGTTCAATATCTTCCGTGGAATCAGGCCGCGAATTTGGAAGTTCCTGGTCAATCTCTGGTAACTCGGAGATGGGGGGATAGCCATCCAGCAGATAGTATTTGTTTTCGTTCATGTTATAATACAAAACTAAACTGTTGTAAATCTGCGAATTTTCGCCACTCACATGAAAATTGCACGAAAACGCATATTCACCCTCAATATAAAATTTGATTACCTCGACATTTAAAAAATTTGCGAAAACACTTTTCATGTGTAAATTATTGTTGAAGCGTAGTTCTTTCGTCGATTCATTGAACCATAGAATATCTTTTCCGGTAAAAACAATGGGTTCCTCTGAGGGATATAATCCGCTTGTTTTAACTTCTTCCAACGAAGCCCTTACAACAATGCCGGATAAATCTGTTAATTCATTTTCCGGCTCAAAACTACATCCGTATAATACGTAGCATAATGTCGCAATAGACCATAAAAATATTTTTTTCATATCTGTATCTTATCTCTTTTTCTATACCGTATTATCCCGAGAATACCCTACCCTATGCAGGATATTTTTTTCAGGACTAACATGCGGGAATTTCCCACCCTCGCTCGGCGCAGCGTCTATGACTGCATCCAAATACCTTACGCTCGGCATCGTTGAAGCATTGAAACGTAGTGAACCCAATACCTGGGTTATGGAGCACATCAAAGATTTCTTTTGAATAAACCTTGATTTGGGATCGGCTTTCGCCTTGAGCAAAAACCGAATAGCTTGTTAGTAAAGAAAAAATGAATGCAAAAAGTAACTTTTTCATCTGATAGGGGTATGCGTTTATAAAATGCAAAAATACAACTTTTGTTTCAATTGTCAATTCAGTATTTTGCAAAACATACCCTCTCCCACCTCTAAGTAGATTCTTTTCTAAAACAGACTGGGGCATTGCTGCCCCAGTCTGTTTGATTATTTATTCTTTCACAATCTTGTGAACTTCAAAATTATTCTCTGTATAAACCTTAACGATATAAATACCTTTCTGCAAGGAAGATACTGTCATTTTTTCGTTAAAGTTAATTTCTTGCATCATCAAGACGCCAGTTAATGAGTAAATTTCCACCTTCTTTATCGGTGAATCCGACTTTATAAAGATTTCGTCTCTGGTGGGATTTGGATAAATACTAATTTGGCTCACAAAGACACTTTCAATGCTATTACTAGTTCCGGTAGTTTTGAACTCGCCTGTGAAAACGGAAAGCATGTAACCACTTGCATTGTAAGGCGTGAGTGAATAATAATATTGAGTATTTGCCGACAATCCTGAAACTGTATAAGATAATGTTGTTGCTGCTGCTTTGAGAACGTTTTGTGCGGGTGCGGATTTAGTGTTACCCTTAACATCTAAATCTATCTCTATCACATCGTTAGTGTGATTTTCATCACTGTAAATATTCAATTTGTAAGCTGTGGCATTGTCAATTTCGGGAAAGGAGATCACAGCAGAATTAGAGGAGGGAGTCACTTGTGCAGCACACTGATAATTTGTAAATTCACTCCAATACTGTGCCGATTGATAGGCGGACAGATTGTTACAATTGATGTATACAGGAATACTTTTGTTGACATTGTAAAATGTATTTGATTGTAAAGTTGGCGGGGAAGTGGCATTGCTTGTTATTTGGGTTAGTCCAGTACAACCACGAAAACAATTCGTATTGATGGAAGCTACATTCTTTCCAATTGTTAACGAAGTCAACAATTTGTTTCCTTCAAAAGGAGTAACACTGGATCCATAACTTACAGTTCTACCTAAAATCAAAATTTCAATCGGGCTGTCGTAAAAAGCCGCATAATTTGAATTTGAAGGGGTTTCAAAAATCAATGGTTCATTGCCCTCCTTAATTTCAACTCTTTTTAGTTTCTTACAATCGGCAAAAGCAGAAGCTCCAATTGAAGTAACAGAGTTGGGGATAATCAATGACGGTATTTTCTCACAGTTCAGAAAAGCAGAAGTGCCAATCGTTGTAACTCTGTCAGGGATATTCAAAGAACTTGCCAAATTCACACAACCTTTAAAAGAATTATTTCCAATTGAAGTTAATTTGCTTCCACTTTCAATTGTTAAAGAAGTTAAACCAATACAGCCATTAAAACAGTCATCACCAATTGAAGCAACATTTTTTCCAATAGTTAACGAAGTCAACAATGTGTTTCTTTGAAAAGGAGAAACACTGGATCCATAACTTACAGTTCTACGTAAAATCAACATTTCAATCGGGCTGCCGAAAAAGGCCGAAATTTCTGAAAATGAAGGGGGTTGAAAAGTCAATGGTTCATTTCCTTCCTTGATTTCAACCCTTTTTAGATTCTTACAATTGGCAAAAGCAGAAGCTCCAATTGAAGTAACAGAGTTGGGGATAATCAATGACGGCATTTTCTCACAGTTCAGAAAAGCAGAAGTGCCAATTGTTGTAACTCCGTCAGGGATATTCAAAGAACTTGCCAAATTCACACAACCTTTAAAAGAATTATTTCCAATTGAAGTTAATTTGCTTCCACTTTCAATTGTTAAAGAAGTTAAACCAATACATCCATTAAAACAGTCATCACCAATTGAAGCAACATTTTTTCCAATAGCTAACGAAGTCAACAATTTGTTTTCTTCAAAAGGAGAAGAACGGTATCCATATCTTACAGTTCTGCGTAAATACAAACTTCCAATCGAGCTGTCGTAAAAGGCCGAATTTTCTGAAAATGAAGGGGTTTGAAAAGTCAATGGTTCATTGCCATTTTCTATTGTAACGCTTTTCAAATTACTATAACCCGAAAATGCCCCTGCTGGAATAATCGTTACTCCACTTCCTATAACAAGTTTTTTTATTTCGTTTTTTCTGTCGGCAAATTTATTAATTTCCTCTGTACATAAAGCGCCACTACCGCTAATGACAAGTGTTCCACCATATAAAGTAGCAGTAACAGAGCAACCCGTATTTTTGTTATTCCCATCTAATGCTTCAAGTGCCTCCTTAAATTTCTCCCTATCTTTGAGCCACGAGTGTACGTTATAAGCACAAAGCGCAATGCTTGGCAACGCAGCAGGCAATGTTATCGGTGTAGTAGCAAGTAAGAGCGCACTTCCACAACTTGTAACCATACTTACCCCTGAAAAAACACCCATAAAGCCTGTATATATTACCTTGACACTTGGAGGCATAAAATCTTCTACTCCTGTCACACTTACTATTGTTTTTGTTAATCCTATCCAACTTGGAGCAGTATTTTCAATTTGAAACCCTAAACTATTATCCATAATTCTGTTAACAAGCTCTTCTGCTTTGCCTAAAGCCCATTTCCTTGCAGTTCTTTTTAGGAGGGTAACAGAAGCTGAGTGAATGTCCCATAGAATATTATCGACAAAGTTATAGTCGCCGTTAGAAGATATAGAAGAAATATTACAACGCCCTTCTGTAGTATGCGTAACGGTGAACAATGTATTGTCTATATGTGCTCCTCTTAATGAACCATCACTGCCGTAATCAAATATCGCTAATTTTTCCGTTGATACACCATCGGACACTATCAGTTTTTCAAGCAAATTGGGGTTGTTTTTCTGATATTTTAAAAAATATATTGCATCAGGACCCAAAATAATTTCATCAATTTCATCACTTGGGAATCCGTCTAAAAGGACGTATGGCTCAACGAACTTAAAATTTTTCCAAATATTAGTCGTTTTATATTTAGCAGTTGCTTCTTCTGGGGTTTGAAGATATATTGCAGCAGTACTTCCTTGAAAAGCCTCATTATCTATGTTTTGTGGTATAGTTGCCAAATTCTCAATGGCAAGTAAATTGGGACAGTTGTAAAACGACTGTGCGTTTATTTTGAGAACAGAATTTGGGATTTTTATTGCCGCCAAATTACTACAATCCTTAAATGCACGCTGTCCAATGTTTGTTACTCCACTCTCAATGATAACAAATTGTATGGCGTTGCGGTTGGTAGTATTAAACCACCAAGGGGCTTCGCCTTCAGCAGAACTCCAAAAGTCAGCCATATTTCCGCTACCACTGATTGTTAATGTGTTTCCATTTAACACTGCTGTTACTGCGGCAGCCGTATTGGTCTGTGTGTCACCAATTTTCCACGGATTACCCGCTGTTCCGTTTCCACCCCCCGACACTACATTGTCTATTACTGTTATCGTTGCCGTATTACTCGTTGCTGAAGCTGTTTTCGTACCATTAACACTATTGTTGGTGTTTGTTACCACAACATAGTAATAAAGTGTTCCAGTTGATGTGGTTGGTGGGGTGTAAGTAGTACCTGTTCCAACGCTTGTACCTCCGCTGTTATTATTTGTCGTATTGCGATACCATTGATAAGAAAGCGTTCCGCCATCGGTAACCGTTGTCGTTGCCGAAAGTGCGGAAGCCGATGCATTTTGAGTGTACGTCGCTGATTGAGGAGGAACGTTTATAATCGGAGTTTGAGCATTCACAATGAGGTTCCCCTTTACCTCTATCGTCGCCGTATTGCTCGTTGCTGAAGCTGTTTTCGTACCATTAACACTATTGTTGGTGTTTGTTACCACAACATAATAATAAAATGTTCCGGTTGTTGTGGTTGGTGGGGTGTAAGTAGTACCAGTTCCAACGCTTGTACCTCCGCTGTTACTGTTTGTCGTATTTCGATACCATTGATAAGAAAGCGTTCCACCATCGGTAATCGGCTTTACTGTTACTGAAAGCGCGGAAGCCGTTGCAGGGTGAGTATATGTCGCCGATTGCGGTTGAGAGTTTATAATCGGAGTTTCAGCATTCACAATGATGTTTTCCTTTACCTCTAAAGTCGCTGTATTACTTGTAGCTGAAGCTGTTTTATTACCGTTAACAGCATTGTTGGTGTTTGTTACCACAACATAATAATAAAACGTTCCAGTTGATGTGGTTGGCGGGGTGTAAGTAGTACCGGTTCCAACGCTTGTTCCTCCGCTGCTACTGTTTGTCGTATTGCGATACCATTGATAAGAAAGCGTTCCGCCGTCGGTAATCGGCTTTACTGTTACTGAAAGCGCAGAAGCCGTTGCAGGCTGAGTATATGTTGCCGATTGCGGTTGAGAGTTTATAATCGGAGTTTCAGCATGCTCAAGGTCGTTTATCTCTATCTTCGCTGTATTACTCGTAGCTGTTGCTGTTTTATTACCGTTAACAGCATTGTTGGTATTTGTTACCACAACATAATAATAAAATGTTCCGGTTGATGTGGTTGGCGGGGTGTAAGTGGCACCGGTTCCAACGCTTGTTCCTCCGCTGCTACTGTTTGTCGTATTGCGATACCATTGATACGAAAGTGTGCCGAGATCGGTAACCGAGGCCGTTACTGAAAGTGCGGAAGCCGTTGTAGACTTAGTATAGGTCGTTGATTGCGGTTGCATGTTAATAGTTGGAGTTTGAGCATCCACAATGTTGTTAACCCTTATCGTCGCTGTATTACTCGTAACTGTTGCCGTTTGCGAACCTTTGGTATTTGTTACCACAACATAGTAATAAAGCGTTCCGGTTGTTGTCGTTGGCGGGGTGTAAGTAGCACCTGTTCCCACACTTGTACCTCCGCTGCTACTGTTTGTCGTATTTCGGTACCATTGATACGAAAGCGCTCCGCCATCGGTAACCGATGCTGTTACTGAAAGTGTGGAAGCCGGGTCATTCAGCGTGTAAGTCGCTGATTGAGGTTGAACGCTTATATTCGGTGGTGGAGGCGGCGGAATGTTGTTTACCGTTATCGTCGCAGTGCTACTCGTTGCTGTTGCTGTTTTCGCTCCACTCGCACTATTATCGGTATTTGTTACCACAACATAATAATAAAGTGTTCCAATTGATGTGGTTGGCGGGGCGTAAGTAGTACCGGTTCCAACGCTTGTTCCTCCGCTGTTACTGTTTGTCGTATTACGATACCATTGATACGAAAGCGTTCCTTTGGTAACCGTTGCCGTTACTGAAAGTGCGGAAGCCGATGCATTTTGAATGTACGTCGCTGATTGAGGCGAAACACTTATGTTCGGGGTTTCAGCATCCACGTTGGTTTTCCATTGCGCAGTTAAGGTGATCGAACGGCTTGCCGTGCTGATACTGTTGAGGTTAGTTAAATCAACTGTGGTTTTACTACCACTTGTCCAATTTCCTGAACCGGCACCCGATATGGCCCAATTGTCAAATTCATATCCTGGTCGGTTAAATGTATTTGCCGGACATGAAATAGAAGCATTGTAATCGTGGGTTGTAGCAGGCTTACTTCCTGTACCTCCTCCTGCTGCATAGTTAATCGTTAGTTTGTTTACTGTCCATTGTGCAGTTAAGGTAATCGAACGGTTTGCCGTGTTGATACTGTTGACGTTGGTTAAATCAACGGTTGTTTTGCTGCCACTTGTCCAATTTCCTGAACCGGAGCCAGATATGACCCAACCGGCAAAAGTATATCCTTGCCGGGTATAGGGATTAGATGGTAATGAAACAGATGCATTGTAATCGTGAGTTGTTGCAGACTTACTTCCCGAACCTCCTCCTCCTGCATAGTTAATCGTTAGTTTGTTTGCTGTCCATTGTGCAGTTAAAGTAATCGAACGGTTTGCCGTATTGATACTGTTGACGTTGGTTAAATCAACGGTTGTTTTGCTGCCACTTGTCCAATTTCCTGAACCGGAGCCAGATATGGCCCAACCGGCAAAAACATATCCTGGTCGGGTATAGGGATTAGATGGTAATGAAACAGATGCGTTGTAATCGTGGGATGTTGAAGACTTACTTCCCGAAGCTCCTCCTCCTGCATAATTAATAGTAAGTACGTTTGCAGACCATCTTGCATACAACGTAGCACTTTCGACTGCTTTATTCCAAGACCTTGCACTTGCCCCTGTACTTGTATAATACTGTGTACCTCCGCTTGTTGCATCATAATATCCCTGGAATTGATACCCTGTCCTTGTCGGCATGGTTGCACTTGGCATTGCTGCATCGTATGTACCATTTACACTTGAAGTGCCACCTGTTCCGCTATTTCGATCTAATGTAACAGTTGAAGGCTTTGTAGTAAAATTGGCATAAACAGTAGATGAAGGATCATAAAACGTATTACTTGCATAACCTCCCCAAAAACGGTGCTCATACGTTTTACCTGGATGTAAGCCAGTAATGGTTGAGGGCGAAGTATAGATCCAGTTCCAAGTACTACTTCCGACTAAACGATATTGGGAACCATAATTAGAAGTGTTACTGGCAGAGCCACTTAGCGTTACTGAAGTAGCATTAATATTTGTCGCTGCATGACACGAAACAGATACCAGCGTGAAGCCAAATGGCATTCTTGTCTCTTCAGAATGGTCAGTTTTGTAAGACACCACATAAACCGTATAAGCGCCTGTTTGCCACCCATTTGTATTTACAGTCCGCAAAAAATTCACAGCTGTATTATTCTCACTAATCAGTTTGTTTTCATTTGTAGAATTATTTCTGACATAAACGTGGTAGTGCATAAACTGCGGTCCTTTTGTTATTGTTGCACTAACAGTAAGGGACGTGTTTAATTGGTGATATGCGTTTGTCGGTGAAGTAATGGTAATGCTTGGTTGTGCCATTACGTTCATGCTTGCAGTGAATAACATTGCAAACATCATTGCTATTAAAAACATTCTTTTTTTGGTTTCGATTTTGCTATTACACTGATACATAATGTTTTAAATTTTAAATATGAATTTTAATTAATCGTTTATCTTGTTGTTAAAAGACAAAAAAAATAGCGCGGAAACAACCTGTCTGAAATTCAGGTTCCCACGCCTATAGAGTCCAACAAGTTGCTCCACGCCGAAGACACGGCGTTTCGCTAACTCATTCTTGACTCTAATAACTCTTTTAAGGAGTTATTTTTGTGGGAATTTGAATCTCAAGAATAAAAAGCAAATCGCTATTTTTTTCCAGACTTCTAAAAATTAATTTTTGATTTTTTAAAAGTAGAAGTCCATAAAACCATTTTAAAAAATCTCTGTTAAACGCTACAAAAATAACAATTTTTTTAAATAACAAGAATATTTTACGAAAAATTTTGTATGCCTTTTTGGAGACATAGGACATAATGAATTAATATACAGCGTGTTTGTTGCATGAGCACTTGTGTGTTTATGAGAATATTCGCTGTAATATGAGCGTTTTTTTGAAAAAACACATAATTTTTATTTTATATTTTTACCTGCGCTAATTATCAATAATACATATTCTTGTGAAAACATTGGTTGCATTATTTTAATGTTTCTTTCTCATTTGCCTGTATATTAGAGGCTTCTTCGATGGTGCGCTTTGTGAAGTCAGGTGCTTCGGGCAATGGACTTCCGTTAGCCGCCGAAATGAATGCAAAACATTGCAAACACCTTATATTCGATACAGGAATATATCAGCGATTTTTTAAAATTGGATATAGAGCAGATGGTTGGCGCGGCTATCATTCCCGTTCATTATTACTTCTGTTTGTACGACTTTCGGCGGGTTTGATACTTCCGTGGTCAAAGCGGAAGCTTACCTTCAGAAGTAGCATCTGGTTATAGGATTTAAGGTTGACGGTTGTATTTTCTTTGTACAGGGGTGTATCCATTTTTTTTGTCCTGTCGTACCGGATGCCAAACGATATGGGCGGGATGTACGACAACATGACCGATATACGGTTGTGCCACAGTTCTTTTCGCGCCGTAACACACCAGTAATCTTTGTCTGACATCTGATAACCTTGCCACAGTATGTTCGATTTCATATTCCGGTAATAACCCAGTTGCGCACCTGCAGATGCCTGCGAATGATAGTAATCGGCCTCAGAATGGAATGTCCACCCAGTCAGAGTGTTATGTACGCCGCCATGAAACGCCTCACTGCGATAAAGCATGACGGAATTTTTTAGACTAAGATTTGCGCCGAGCATTTGAATATAAGATGCGTTCAAGTTGTATTCGCGAAAACTGACATTTTCGAATGTTCGGTAAAGCTTGTAATCTCTCCGATCATAAGTCTCACTGATTCCGTTACTGATAAAAAGGAATTGAGGAGTGATTTTCAGCTTGTTCCACAATGAGAGTTCCAAAAAAGTCTGATGCCTGACGGCGGATTTCAGGGTCGGATTGCCTATCAGGGTCAGAAAGGTATCAATCACAATGCTTATCGGACTGAGTTGATAGAGCGCCGGA
>JGI994J12354_10006000_pt1 | contig 10272 bp, 10 predicted proteins | sample IntmicLarv3ML3BL_FD_12354 | JGI IMG/M metagenome (IMG submission 12354)
TGGTGCGGCTGACAAGACTTGAACTTGCACGAGATTGCTCCCACCAGCCCCTCAAGCTGGCGTGTCTGCCGATTCCACCACAGCCGCATTAACAGAGCATATTATACCAGCTTTGGGCGAGCATGTCAAGGATTTTTTTTTGAAAGATGCGATACTTTTTATCAAGCCCCGGAAATTGGTCCCGGCACAAACAGGTTTGATATGTCGGCGCACTCCAGTTCAAGCAGCATGATTTTCGTTTGGACGCCGCCCGCATAGCCGGTCAGGCTGCCGGACGTGCCCACAACCCGGTGGCACGGGATGATGATGGAGATGGGATTGTGCCCAACCGCGCCCCCCACCGCCTGGCTTGACATGCTTGCTTTCCCCATGCTTGCCGCCATTTTTTTGGCGATTTCGCCGTAGGTCGTCACCTCGCCATATGGGATTTCGCGCAGGATATCCCACACCCCCTGCCGGAACGCGCTGCCCACAGGTGCCAGCGGCAGCTCCGAGACAGCAGGCTTTTCCCCCGCAAAATATCGATCCAGCCAGCGTTTGGCCGCATCAAATACCGGGAGATTGCTGTTTTCCTCCACAGCGTCAGGTAAGCCCTGCCCGAAATACGTTTGCCTTTCCAGCCATAGGCCGATGAGGCTCGTGCCGTCGCTTGCAAGTGTGATCTGGCCCGCCGGGGATGGGTGCGTTGTTGTGTAATACATGGCGGCCTCTTTTCTATTGATATGTGTTATCTGCCGGTCAATCTTCCATCAATCAAAAACCAATGGGCCAAGAACATTGTAGCACAGGGAAGAAAAAATATCAACAGATAAAGGAAAAAGAGCGGTATCAGATCGAAGGTCGCTTGCAGGCTGGCTTGAGACCCGCTGCAATTGCCCTTCTGCTAGGGCGGGACAGGAGGAATATCAAGCGGGAAATCGCGAAGGGCACAGCGCCTACGAGCGCGGCTCCAACAAAAACGCCAACAAGCTCATTCGCCGCTTCTTCCCCAAAGGGCGTTGACATTGATAAGCTCACTTGCAAAGCCATCGCCCGTATTCAGCTTTGGATCAACAACTACCCACGTAGGTTATTTTCCTTTCTCTCCTCCAACAATTCGCGCCAATCCCATTGTGACGCTTTCCCACGGCAATTAATCTTGCAATTTACAAAATTAGAAGAAGAGGGAGAAAACGCTTGACATATCAATCAAAATGCGCTATAATACCTAGGTATGAGGTCGCGCTTAATTAAAACTAAGCGAGATTTTTGGGCAAGAATTAAGAGGGATAAACATTTGAACTGTTTTGGCAGACGGGAAAACCCTTGATGTGCTTGCATTTCCGTTATCAGCATAGTTATTTTCCGGGGTGTGGCGAAGCTTGGTATCGCGCTTGGTTCGGGACCAAGAGGCCTCGAGTTCGAATCTCGACACTCCGACCAACGGAAGCCTTGATATGCAAGCGATTGCATCATCAAGGTTTCTTGCTTTTTCTGGCAAGTGACTGAAAAGTGACTAATAAGGATTTCCCTACAAATGAAAAAACCGCCCCTGGCTTCAATCAAGAGCCAAGGGCGGCTCGTATTATTCGCTTTCCATGTCGGTAGCGCGATCAACCAGTGCCGGATTAGCCTAAGCGCCGGGTGTGCGGCGGCAATCCGTCAGTTTCCTGTTGTGCTTTCTAATGGCGGATTCCTCCGTTTTTGATGAGTATTCTAATTGAAAATTGCCCCATGCTCTATTCTGCAGAGCCAGTTGAATGCTTTGTTTTCAACTGGCCCTTATGCTTTTTTCTCTTGGCTGATTGGGGGATTTTTTGATTGACAGTTACATCTTGATGCTTTTGAGCAAATATATCTTGCATGATGGCGGTTCATTTGGTATAATGAGTTTGCCGGAAACAAATGCGGATTATGCCTATCATCATAGAAAACAAAAGACAGAATGGACAGAGCTAATTGGGACATAGCGTCATCTCAAGCCCGGTCGGCATATAGGAGGGACACCATTTTGGAAAGCTGCGATCACAGACTTGACATGCCCAATCAATGGCAAGGTCATATGAAGTACCTGAATGTGTTCTGCGCGGGTGATGTGTGTTGAAATTATGCCTTTTATTGAGACATACGATGAGAAGGCGCGGCACTATCTGGTTTCATACCATATGACACTGGACATGGATCTTTATATGCAGGCGTCAGCATAAAATCAACGCAAAGGAGCCGCACAAATGGGCAAAAACACACAGGCCAACATGCAAACAAAACTCAATGAATACACAAAACACATTGACGCTGAAACGCTTCGCAGAATTGTCAATGTTGATCACCTCATAGCGATACCAAAAGGGCAATGGATTGTTGCGGAGGGCGAGGCGTTTTTCCTGCTGTCCGGCATCATTCGGGGGTTCTATCTTGACAAAGACGGCAATGACATCACGCACCACTTTGTTCTGGAAAACCAGACCTTCGGCTCGGATTTTTTCACGACGGACAAACCCCTCGTGTGCAGCTACGAAGCCTTGGAGGATTGCGCTGCGCTGTCGATCAACACCGCTGAATTGAAGCGCATTATGCCGTCGAACAAAGATCTCATGTGGCTGTATATTCATATGCTGGAAGAAGCGCTGAAGCAAAAAACAGCGAGAGAGATCAGCTTCGTCAGTAAAACTGCTATAGAGAGATATATTGATTTTATGCAGGCAAACCCGGGAATTGAAGAAAGAGTGAGCCAAAAACACATCGCCTCTTATCTTGGCATTACGCCCGTTTCGCTAAGCCGCATCCGACGGGTCATTCGTTCTTAGTCCGTCAGATATTTTTCATAAAACGCTTTCATCCTGCCGGTGTACTCGTCTTGATCCACAAAATAGGAGACGCCGTGTTCGGCGCCGGGAACAATCCACAGATCCTTTTCGCCGGGTATGGCGTCGTAAATTTCGTACGCCATAAATGTGGGGTTGTAGGAATCTTCGGCACCATGAATAATAAAAATTGGTACCTGTGCTTTCTTCACTTGCTCTACGCTGCTTGCCTCTCGATACGAATAGCCTGCCAACAACTGCGTTGCCGCATTGGCGATGTTCATGATTGGGAAAGAAGGCAGGTGCAGCGACTTCACATGATAATTGAACTCATCGTATGCGCTGGTATATCCGCAGTCCGCGATGATCGCCTTGACGTTGCCCGGCAAAGCAGCTTCGCCGCTCATCATTAAAACGGCCGAGCCGCCCATAGAAACCCCGTGCAAAACAAATTCCGTTTCCGGCCCCGCTTTTTCCATCAAAAGATCCAGCCAGCCGAGGTAATCCAGCCGGTCCAGCCAGCCCATGCCCACATAATCGCCGCCGCTGGCCCCGTGCCCGCGATTGTCCGCCATGAAAACATTGAAGCCTTCCTCGTGGAAGAAATCGCCGTAATAGCCCATCATGGTTGCGTTGGTGCGGTGCCCGTGAACCAGCACAGCTGTTTTTTGGGACGGCAGAACAGCCGGAACATAATACCCGACCAAATCAACGCCATCGTCCGTTGTCTGGTGTAATATTTCCGCGTGGTGCTCGTCCAGCCATAGCCGCCCATCAATTCGGCTCTGTGCGAAAACGTCAGACAACGAAGGCGCATCCGGGTCAATTTCATTGCTCAACTCCGGCTTGCGGGCAATGGTGTAATTGAACAAAAACGCGCCCAGGCCAAGGCATGCCGCCAATAGAATTGCTGCTGCCGCCAAAGCGATTCTAAGGATTGTTTTCTTGCGTTTTTTTTGCTTTTTTTCGATGTGTTTGCTCATTGTATTTGCCTCCCTGTTTTATATTCACAGCTATAATTATAGAGCGTACACAATGGCAATGCGTTATCATTTGATAAGAATAGTTCAAAGGAATTGCTGTTTGGTATTCTGGGCTGCGTTGGCGTATCCGTATAGGAACGCCTGCGGGATTTATGGAAAGCCGTCAGCCTCTGCCAACGCGGCTGGCTGATATTCAGGTGCGGCGGGTTCGCAGCGCAATATTGACAAACGAAAAGAAAGGCACATGATCGTGAAACACCAATATTAATACAACGCTTTGAAACAAAATCAACAGAAAAGAGGCCCTCCAATGACCACATTGCTCAAAAACGCCCGTCTTTACGACGGCGCCGGCACGGATGCTTATCTTGGCGATATTTTGCTGGAAGGCGATCGGATCGCCGCCGTCGCGCCTGCCGGAGAAATCACAGCGCAGGCAGACAGAACCCTTGACCTGACGGGGCTTTCCGCGGCGCCCGGCTTCATCGACGCGCACAGCCACAACGATTGGTTTGCGGTGAAAGAAAACCCCATCCCTTATTTTGCGCCCTTTGTGCGGCAGGGCATCACCGGCTTTGTAACAGGCAACTGCGGCCTGTCCATCACCGGCGCGGCCCACGATTCGCCCTACCGGGACAAGGTGGGCGCGGGACTTTTCCATAACGACAACGCCATTGGCGAGTTTTCAACCATCGGCGAGCTGTTCGATGCCGTCGATAGCAATTCCCCCGCAAACATCGCCGCCTGCGTCGGGCACTGTTCCGTGCGCGCGGGGCTTGCGGGCTACGAAAACCGCCCGCTGACGCAGGACGAGCAGGCGGCTATGCTGCGCACGATCGACGGCGCGTTCAAGGACGGAGCCTGCGGCGCGTCGCTTGGGTTGATGTATGAACCGGGCATTTATGCGCCGAAGGAGGAGCTGCGGGCGGTTGCAGAGGTCTGCGAAGCGCATGGCAGACCTCTGACGGTCCATGCCCGTGCGCTGTCAAAAGTATCCCTTGCCTACCCCTCGCTGCTCGGCCGTGCGCACAACCTCCTTGCGCTGGATGAGCTGCGCGAAATGAGCCGCGGCCTGCAATTGAAGCTGCAATATTCCCACGCAATTTTTGTGGGCAGCAAGAGCTTTGATACCTACAAGGAAATGCTTGCGATTTTTGAAGAAATGCGCAGTGAGGGCGTGGACGTCTGGTTCGATCTCTATGCCGAAACGATGGGGGTGTCGGTCATCACGGTCATCGCGCCGGTCTGGTGGCTGACGATGTCCAAAGAAGACCGCGCAAAGTCCCTGAACCGGCTGAAATTCAAGGCACTGGCGAAGGTATCCACAGCGCTGCTCGGCTTCGGTTACGGTGACATCGAAATCGCCGACCTTGGCCCGGGCAACGAGCAATATGAAGGCAAACGCGTTGCACAGATTGCAAAGGAATTGGGCATTTCGCCCGCGGACGCTTATATCATGCTGTGTGATATTTCCGGCAACCAAGGGCGCGTGAATCAGTATCAATATTCCACGGAGGCCATTGTCAATCAGCTCGCGAAGCATCCCCATGTGCTGTATATGACGGACGCGTGGATCGAAAACAGCGGCGTACAAAACCCTGCCGCTTTTGACTGTTTCCCAAAATTTCTGCAAAACTCCCTTGCCGGGCAAAGCGATACCATGCCCCAAACAGTGCGCAAAATGAGCGGCGCGGTGGCCGACCGCTTTGCGCTGCCAAACCGCGGCTATCTCAAGCCAGGGAATTTCGCGGATATCACCGTGTTCGACGAAACCGCGCTGCGCGCAGGCAAGCCGGACCAGTTCCGGGCTTTCGGGATCCGCGAGGTGTTCATCAACGGGAACCATGTGCTCTCTGGCGAGACGCTTCTGGAGGAAAACCTGCGCTTTGCCGGGCGCGCGATGCGGGTGCTTGATTGAGCGCGCTCGGCCTGCTTCCATTCAAAAGATATGCGGCTTTCAAGCACATCTCTTGGGAAGCGCTCAGATTTTGATTCATACCGCATCACCTGTTCTTCTCGCTCCGGGCGAAGAAAAACGTGCCGAGCAGCAGGCAGACCACGGTCAGCCCCGCGATTGCGGCAAAATTCATCAGGGGGTTGAACATCACCACGCTGTCGTACTCCGGCGTTCCGGCATACACCACCGCACGGGCGAGGTCAAGGCAGTAGGTCATCGGCATCAGGCGGCTGAGCACCATCAGCGCGCCGCTGGAATTGTTGACCGGGATAATCGCGCCGGACAGGAACATCTGCGGCATCACGATTAGATTCACAGCGAGATTCGCGGCCTTTTTGCTCTTGATCAGCCCAATCACCATCATCGCAAGCGCCCCGCCGGTCAGGCACATCAGCGGCGCCAGCGCGAGAATCAGCAGCAGCTTGCCAAAGGGCAGCGTAATCCCCATCACCAGCCCGACGATGAGCGTACCCGCCATGCCCACGACGGCGGCGAAGCCGCTGCCGAGGATTTTGCCGATCACAAGCGAATAGCGCGATACAGGCGAGACCAGCATCTCTTGGTTGAAATCGATGTCATGGTCGTCCACCAGCGAGGCCATGCCCATGGAGGTGATCATGAACAGCATGTTGACCAGCATGCCCACCAGCATGAACCCGCCGAACTCAAAGCCGAGCCCGCCCGCCATGTTCTGCATCAGGTTGCCGCCGATCATCCCCATCATCACAATGGGCATGGCAAGGCTCATAATGGCCGCGCCGGGCGACTTGAGATAGGCCGTGATTTCACGCGCCATGACAGTTAAGATCGTATTCAGCTCCCGGAACAGACGGGATTTCTTTCTCGTTAAAATTAATTCGCTCATGCCGTTGCCCTCCTGTTCTTGTTCAAGAATTCGACATACGCGTCCTCCAGCGAGGGCAGGCATATCTTCGGCGTCGGGTCAAAATCGACAGCGCGCTTCATCTCCTCCGGCGAGCAGCAGGCGGCGATCTCGCCGTCGTTGATCAGGCAAACCGTGTCCACGTGTTCGGCCTCGTCAATGTAGTGTGTGGTCAAAAAAACCGTTGTGCCGTGCTGCCGGCGCACATCGTTGATGTAGTCCCACAGGCCCCGGCGGCTCACGGCGTCCAGGCCCTGGGTCGGTTCGTCGAGGAACAGCACCGATGGCGTATGAATCAGGCTGCGGATGATTTCCAGCTTGCGCTGCATTCCGCCGGAAAGCTTTTTGATGGGCCTGAACAGCGCGTCCTCGATGCCCACGATTTCCGCCAGCTCCATTACTTTATTTCGATAGGCGGCGGGCATGAGCTTGAATGTCGGCCGGTAGCCGCACATTCCATAAAGACAGGCGTGAAAACGGATGTTTTGCTCCGCCGTCAGCTGCGGGTCGAGGCTTGGCTGCTGGAAGATGATGCCAACTTTTTCGCGTACCTGCCGGGCCTGCTTATCAACGTCGAGCCCGGCGATTTTCACCTCGCCCGCGGTTTTAGAAAGCGTGGTGGTCAGGATGGATATGGTCGTGGTCTTGCCCGCGCCGTTGGGGCCGAGGAAGGCGAAGAATTCGCCCTGCTCCACCGCAAAACTGATGCCCTTCACCGATGGCTCCTTCGCGCCCCGGTACTGCTTGACAAGGTCGTTGACCTCAATAACTTTGCTCATGCGCTTGCCTTCTTTCTATGAATGAATGATTTCCAAAGAGTACAGAATGTCCAAATGATGATTGTCATACCGCGTCTCCTGCGCACAACGCTTTGCCAACACAGCTCAGCTTGCCGGACAAATCGGCCTGCTCGCTTGCCGGCGCGGTTCGGGTTCCCGCAATCACGATTGTATCCATGACAACAAACTCCAGCATGTTGAACATCTTCGTTGTGTAGTCGATATAGGTCTGAAACTTGCCTGCGTCGGGGTTGCCCTGCGTGAACACAAGCACCAGCTTCTTCCCCGCGTTTTCTTCTTTGAACCGCGGGGAAAAGTGCGGCGTGATCTGCGCAAACAACCGGTCCATGAACGCCTTGGCCTGTGCGCTCATCTGCCCCATATAAATCGGTGCGCCGAGCACGAGCGTATCGGCAGTTTTCAGCGCATCGTAAATCGTTTGCATGTCGTCCTCGATGACGCAATGGTCCCCATTTTCCACGCAGCACAGGCACCCAATGCAAGGCTTCACGCCAAGCGGCCCGGCGTGGAACAGTTCCGTTGCCGCACCCTGTTCCGTTGCGCCTTCAAGAATTTTTCCGACTGCCCAGGCCGTGCTGCCGTCTGTTCGCGGGCTGCCGTTCCATCCGATGATATTCATAAAAAACCTCCGTTTCATTTGATGACGCAAGTATAGCGCACCAAATTAAACGGAGGTTAAATCGAAAGTAAACGGCGTGTAAACAACGTAATTTTTTCATGGCAGCAAAATCGTGAACGCCGTGCCAACGCCAACTTCGCTCTGCACCGCGATGGTTCCGCCATGCAAGTCAATGATTTTTTTCACCAGCGACAGCCCCAGCCCGTTGCCGCCCAAGCTGCGGTCGCGGGCCTTGTCTGCTTTATAGAACCGCTCGAAGATGTGCGGCAGGTCCTTTGGCGCAATCCCCGCGCCCGTGTCCCGAATTGTACATTGTACATTGTTCATTGTTAATTCTATCGTCCCGCCCTCTGGCGTGAATTTGATCGCGTTGACCAGCAGGTTCACCCACACCTGCGAGAGCAAATCCGCATCGCCGCAGAGTTCGCATGGCTGCAGCTCCGCTTCTACGGTCAGATTTTTTGCCGACCATTGCGGTTCCAGGGTCAGGATGATATTGGAAAGCTGTTTATCCAGCCGGAAGCTCTTTTTTGTTATTGCGCTGTCGTCAAGCGAAGAAAGCTTCAGCAGGTTGTCGCTCAGGCTGGAAAGCCGGCGGCTCTCGGCTTCGATGATAGCGGCATAGCGCCTGCGCTCGTCTGTGGGCAAATCGTCCTGCTTGAGCAGCGACGCAAACCCGCCGATGGACGTGAGCGGCGACTGAATTTCGTGCGATACGTTGGAGATGAAGTCCTGCCGCATGGTCTCCAGATTGCCCAAATCCCGCGCCATGGTGTTGACCGCCTCGGCGAATTCGTTGTGAATGTGGTCATCGGTGGGCACAAACACGGAAAAATCGCCCTGCGCGATGCGTGCCATGGCGTCCAGCAGGGTGTTGTGCTGGTTCCTGTCGTATTCTTCGCGCGAATTTTTGCCCAGCAAGTGCGTGATAAAGCCAAACAGCGCAACAATTGCCAAGCCAAGCCAAAGCGAAAACACAGTTTTCCACAGGCCTGATAATTTGAACAATGATAACACACCATAGCCCGCCGCAACGCAGCCCGTAACAGCCAGGAAGAGGCCGATGAGTCTCAGTGTCATTTTTGCATGGTTGTTGTTTTTCATGCCGACACCTCCAAACGATAGCCCAGCCCGCGCACGGTGGTGATTTTGAAGCCCGAAGCGTCGGCGGGGAACCGTTCCCGCAGCCGCCCGATGTGCACGTCAAGCGTGCGCTCGTTCCCATCGAAATCGTAGCCCCAGACGTCTTCGATCAGCTGGTCGCGCAAAAACGTGCGTCCGGGGAACCCCGCGAGCTTGAACAGCAATTCAAATTCCTTGTGCGGAATATCCATATTCCCTCCGTCAACAACCACGGCATAGCTGCCGCGGTCAATCGTCACGCTGCCGATTTGAACCACCTGCGACGCTTCGATTTTATACCGCCGCAGCAGGGCTTTTACGCGCAGCAGCAGCTCGTCGCCCTCAAAGGGCTTTGTCAGGTAGTCGTCTGCGCCAGCCTCGAAGCCCTTGACCTTCGCGGGCAGTTCACCCTTGGCCGTCAGCATCAGCACGGGCAGGTTTTCGTGATATTTCCGCAGCTTGCGGCAAAGCTCGTAGCCGTCCATCTTCGGCATCATCAGGTCGATGATGGCAAGGCCGGGGTTTTCGTCCTCGATCACACGAAGTGCGTCGCGGCCGTCAACGGCCTCGCAGGCATCGAACCCGCCGTTGCGCAGCAGCACGCGCACAAGCTCGCGGATGTTCGGGTCATCGTCCACAATCATAATTTTTGGCATAATACCACCTCACGGGATATTGTACCACATAAATGTAAACAGAAGTTAAATGATGAAATGTTTTTTTGAAATCTCCGAATGATCTGAAAACAGCCATTGATAACAGTCCGCATGCTCCGGGATGTCCTGCGGGAATAGGAACAACAGGAAGCGGCTGGTGATTGCCGTTGCGACATGCGCTTCAGCGACTGGGTGCGCCAGTGGCTTGCGGAACGGGAAAAGCGCAAGATGTTCCCCATTGCAGAGAGCATCGCGAAAAATGCCCGCCAAGTGTTAGACAGAGTGTTAGACAGAGCGCCTAAAATGGGCTTTTGGATGCAAAAAGAAGAAACCCTCGATGCGTTATGCATCAAGGGTTTCGGGCTGGCTCCCCCTGTTGGACTCGAACCAACGACCCTGCGGTTAACAGCCGCATGCTCTACCAACTGAGCTAAGGAGGATCATTTGCAATCTTGCGATTCCTGATTTT
>JGI994J12354_10006001_pt1 | contig 10271 bp, 10 predicted proteins | sample IntmicLarv3ML3BL_FD_12354 | JGI IMG/M metagenome (IMG submission 12354)
ATATATAAAGAATCAATATAATTCTCGGCAGTATTTGCATCTTCATATGCATAAGTTGACACACTGTTTTTTGGAACTATAACGCTAAGTGTTACTTCTTTTCCACTACCCGAAGGGCCGGGTCGTTCAGGAACTACAGGCGGTATTGGATCAACAGGTTTATCACCGCATGATGCTAAAGCTATCGTGCTTAAAATAACTAATGCTATACGTTTCATTTTTTCTAATGTTTTACATGTCCCCATCATTTTTTTGCTCTCTCGATTATTCATACATTACATTTTAGTTAAATAATATCGCTTTGTCTTTATTTTTGAATAAAGTAGAGCAAAATTAGGTTTTATTTACCATATATTGTCTCTACAAATCTATATAAATGCAATTAGACTTCTATGCTAATATAACCACATTAACTATGCACATCTCTACAACACCTCTGTAATGTATTGTTATTTATATATTTATCAGTTGGGTTTATATTAACCCTCTCTCTCGTTTTCTTCTTCTATTTTTTTTGCTTTTCGAAGCAAATCGGAGGCGAAAATAAAATCATTTAATGCTTTGTTGTTTGAATTTACAACCTGATCTTTTGTTCCGTTCCACTCTTTTTTGCCTTCATTAATAAACACGATACTTTCTCCGATATTCATCACGGAGTTCATATCGTGTGTGTTTATAACGGTTGTCATACCGTATTCCTTTGTTATGCTGTGTATCAGTTCGTCGATTATCAAAGATGTTTTAGGATCAAGACCCGAATTAGGCTCATCACAGAACAGGTACTTAGGCTGTAGTACGATGGCGCGAGCTATGGCGGCTCTTTTCATCATACCTCCGCTTATTTCCGAAGGGAACAGATTGTATGTTTCTTCGGACAGTGCTACCCTTTCGAGGCACATCATCGCACGTTTTCTGCGTTCGCGAACAGTATCCCGGGAAAACATATCCAACGGGAACATCACATTCTCGAGTACCGTCATACTGTCAAACAGTGCAGAACCTTGAAAAAGAAGGCCCATTTCACGCCTCAAGACAAGTATATCCTTTTTGCTCATGCTTAGGATATTCCTGTCGTCAAAAAGAATATCTCCGCAATCGGGCGTCATAAGCCCGATGATATTTTTTAGAAGTACCGTTTTACCTGAACCGCTCCTTCCTATAATAAGGTTCGTATTGCCGGTTTCAAACACGACATCTATATCGTGAATAACGCTCCGTCCGTCGAACGACTTTGTGATGTTTCTTACTTCAATCATATCAGACAACAAGCATTACATGGGTTAGAAGAACATCGGCAAGTAATATCATGACACTGCTCATAACAACAGAGTTTGTGCTTGCTTTTCCGACCATCAGGGAACCTCCTTTTACGTTATATCCGAAGTAGGACGATATGGATGCGATGATGAACGCGTAAACAACAGATTTTATTATGGAATAGGTGACATAGAAAGAGTTGAAATAGTATTGCAGCCCGAATTCGAATGATGAGGGCGTCATTCCTCCTCCGGTATAGCTTGCAGCAAGGCCTCCTGAAATACCTGTAACCATACTGAATATTACTAATACAGGAATGAACAGCATCAATCCTGCAATTTTAGGCATTATAAGAAAATTGGCGGAGTTAACTCCCATCATCTCCATAGCATCGATCTGCTCGGTGACGCGCATCGTGCCAATCTCGGAAGCAATATTACTTCCAACCTTACCTGCAAGGATAAGGCACATGATTGATGAAGAGAACTCCAAGAGAATAATCTCCCTTGTCGTATAACCGATAGTGAATTTCGGGATCAGAGGAGAGCCAATGTTTAGAGATATCTGGATAGCTATAACGGTGCCGATAAAGATAGATATTATGACAACAATCCAGATAGAATCAACACCGAGCTTATATATCTCCTTGACAAGTTGTTTGAAAAACATGCTCCATCGCGTAGGTATAGCGAATGTCCTACCCATAAGAAGTACATATTCCCCTAATTGATGAAGCGCTTTTCTCATTTTTTATTTTTTAAAAAATTGTCCGTTTATTGGAATAGTTTTAGGATATCATTCCCATTGGCAAATATTAATAAAGAAAATAGTATTATCATACCCGTAATCTGGGCGTACTCGAGGAATTTGTCACCCGGTTTGCGACGAGCAACAACCTCGTAAAGCAGGAACATCACATGTCCGCCGTCAAGCGCCGGGATAGGGAGTATGTTCATGAAAGCAAGAATTATTGAAAAAAATGCAGTACGTTCCCAGAACAGACGCCAGTTCCACGATGCGGGGAAGAGGCTGCCTAGCGCACCAAATCCACCTAAACTCTTTGCGCCTTCTTTCGTGAAAACATACTTCATGTCATTCACATATCCTTTCAGTGTGTTAATTCCCAGACGAATACCTGCGGGAAATGAACCGAAGAAGCTGTAATTCACCGTAACCGACTCGAATATGCTCAAATCGTTGATATTGACAATCAAACCGAAATTTCCCGCTGTATCTATTGGAGCGTTCATAGTTACCTGCTGTCCGTTTCGTAAAACTTCTACAGGTACGATTTGACCTTTGTTGGCATTCAACTCTGCCGAGACCTCGGTGTATGTAGGAGTGTTTACTCCATTCACGCATACAATGCGGTCGTTCGATTTAAAACCGGCGTTAATGGCCGACTCGGTACTCACTTCTTTTACAACCATGGGGAAGCGGTAATATGCAAACCCCTCTTTGTCGCGCAACAGGCGTTGCATCATGTCATCGGGAATATTTATCTTGACCTCTTTGCCTTCGCGTAGTACGGTAACTGTTTCAGCGTTCACAACTTTGCGCAGGCAATCTTCATTGAAGCGTTCGAGTGTAGTTGTATCGGCTTTTAACAAAATATCCCCGTCAACGAATCCAATATTCTTGAATGAGGAGCTGTACTCCATGCCATAAGTAATGTTTTTCAATGGTATAAATGTGTCGCCCCAATGAAACAAGACCATTGAGTAGATGAACAGAGCAAGTAAAAAGTTGAATATCACACCTGCAGTCATGATTAGCAGTCGTTGTCCGGCAGGCTTCGAACGAAACTCGTAAGGCTGTGGCGGTTGAGCCATCTGCTCTTTGTCGAGCGATTCGTCAATCATACCCGAAATCTTGCAATAACCGCCGAGAGGAAGCCATCCGATACCATATTCAGTATCACTGTTTTTTGGTTTGAATTTGAATAGTGAGAACCATGCGTCGAAGAAAAGATAAAATTTTTCTACACGCACCCCGAATAGACGGGCAAAGATAAAATGCCCTAATTCGTGGATGAGAACCAATATCGAGAGGCTTATTATTAATTGAAATGCTTTAATCAAAAATGTTTCCATATATGTCCTGTTCAGTTTTTTATTGCTTTTACGGCAAGTTTATTTATTAATTTTGTTTTTTTATCTCATTATAGAACGACCGGTTTCCTGTTTTATTATAAAAAACTATTGACCGGTATTTATGAATTGTCCTGCAATACGGCGCGATTCGGCATCTGTCAGAACGTAGTCTTCATAAGAAGGCTTTTCAATAAAGGTTGCTTTATGCATTGTCTTCTCAATGATATCACTCATTTGCAGAAAGCCCGCCTTGTCTTGTAAGAATGCATCTACCGCAACCTCGTTGGCCGCATTAAGAATACACGGCATGTTACCTCCTTTACCAACCGCCTCGAACGCGAATGCCAGATTGCGAAACTTATCAGTGTCGGGCTTCTCGAATGTAAAAGACTTTCCTGAAAAAAAGTCGTATCGTCCGGAAGAACTTTTTAGTCGTTTAGGATAAGAGAATGCATATGATATAGGCAGTTTCATATCGGGTATGCCCAACTGCGCCATGATTGCGCCGTCATCAAACTGTACCATCGAATGTATGATCGATTGCGGGTGTACCACTATTTCTATTTGCTCGGGATTGACGCCGAACAACCATTTTGCCTCAATCATCTCAAAGCCTTTATTCATCAACGAAGCCGAATCGATAGTTACTTTTGCACCCATATTCCAGTTCGGGTGCTTTAGTGCCTGCTCTTTTGTTACGGTTCTAAGCTCGTCTTTCGTCTTTGTGAAAAAAGGACCGCCCGAAGCTGTGAGGATAAGCTTTTCAATCGGGTTGTTCCATTCTCCGTTGAGACATTGGAAGATTGCCGAGTGTTCGGAGTCTACAGGGATTATCGGTGTCCTGTTTTCGTTTGCCAAACCGGTAATAAGCTCGCCTGCAACAACTAATGTCTCTTTGTTTGCAAGCGCTATAGCTTTCTTAGCCTTGATGGCTTCTATCGTTGGGCGAAGCCCGGAATAACCGACCATGGCGGTTAGAACCATATCGATAGGCTCGGCTGTCACAACCTGTGCAATAGCATCTGCTCCCGCCCATACTTTTATCGGCAGGTCTTCAAGTGCCTCTTTTACTTCGGGATATTTTTTTTCATTGGCAATTACAACGGTGTCAGGCATATACTTGTGGGCCTGCTCAATAAGCAGTTCAGCATTGTTGTTGGCCGTGATGGCGTACACTTCGAACTGATCGCCGTGTTCGCTTATCACTTCCAATGCTTGTGTGCCTATGGAGCCTGTGGAACCTAATATTGCTAATTGCCTCACTTTATTTATTTGAAAATCTTTATTTAATTGAAAATTGAAAATGTTTATTTAATTGAAAATGTTTTTAATTGTTTAATTGTATTTTAATTATCAATTGTTTTTGCATTGTGCATTATTAATTGTTTTTGCATTGTGCATTATTAATTGTTTATTTGTTTATTCGTTGTATTGAAAATTTTTCATTTTTCATTTTTCATTCGCCATAGGCGATATTGTGCATTGTTCATTGATTAAAAAGCGATGTACTCTTCCGGATTGACCGGCGTGCCCTTATGCCAAAGTTCGAAATGCAGATGCGGCCCGGTAGATAATTCCCCGGTATTGCCTACAATGGCAATCGCCTCGCCTGCAATAACTTTGTCGCCTATTTCTTTCAGAAGTATTTCGTTATGTTTATATATTGAAATAAAATCGTTTTTATGCTGCAAAGATATAACATTTCCGTACTTTGGGTCAAAGCCTGTATATATCACTGTTCCGTCAAGTGTTGCGATAACGTTTTCCTTGAGCGCTGATGTCAAGTCAATCCCGAAATGTTGTTTGTCGGCGTCGAACACAGAAGAAATGATTCCGTTAAGAGGCCTGTAGAAGAATATCTCGGTCTGCGGCGGATTAGGGTTCAATGCCGTGAGGTTATATCTTTCTTCGTCTTCGAAATTTTTTATAAATGCCGATTCATTTTCGCTGCGCGGTATATTGTAGTCCGATAAAATATATGAAGTGGTATCAATATTCTGTATCGAATCGATGTTTACATTCCCGGATAATATTTCCATAAAATTTTCGAGATAACGCGATTGCAGATTCACTTTCTGTTCCAATGAATCAGCTCTCAGTGCATTTTGAAGGATTTCTTTGCGGATTTCCACATCGAGATATCCGGGCAGATAGTTGCGTATAGGCGTAAGAATGATGATTACCGATGTTAGAGATATAAGAATCGAAGCGAATATAAAAACATAAATAAATACCGAAAGTTGCGAAAGGCGAAACGACCACACTTCCTCCAGCGTAGATTCGTTGAAGAATGAAAGCTTATATTTGAACTGGATTCGTTTCCAAAAAGATTTGTTACTTCTCTTCATATTTATTGATATATATCCGAAAATCCTTCGGGCAGTGATACATTCGCTGTTTTATTTTCCTCGTTTATCGCAATAATAAGCGCTGCCGGAATAAGAACTTCGTTATTGCCGCAATCAATTTTCAGCAAAATATTAAAAGTGCTGTCGTCGATATCGGTAATGCGTCCTATAACACCGAGCTTATCGTCAACTACCATATAGCCGGTAAGGGTAGCAGTCTCATCTTCGTCGGAAATCATCTCCGACGGGAGGAAAGCTTCTTTTCCGGATAACAATTTCACATTTTCTTCCGAATTGATATTCTCAAATTTAATAAGTGTTGTCGTACTGCTTTTTTGTCTGCATGATTCAATGAAGAATGGAACCATTATACCGTCCATATCGCAAACAATATAAGAATCACTTGAAATATCGGACATATCAAAATCTGTGATAAGGGATATTTCTCCTTTTATTCCATGCGGTTTAGCGAATTGTCCTAATTTAGATAAATCTTCTTCTTTAATCATGAATTCACACTATATGTTTTTCATTGACAGTTTTTTGTCGACCTTATGTATTTAGCCTTGTGATACATGCTCCAAGACTGTTCAGGCGCTCGTCGATCTTCTGATATCCTCTGTCTATTTGCTCAATATTGTCTATGCGACTGTCGCCTTTTGCACTCATAGCCGCAATAAGTAAAGCTATACCGGCACGAATATCGGGCGAAACCATTTTTGCTCCACGCAACCTCTGGCGTTTCCCGAGACCTATTACCGTTGCGCGATGCGGGTCACAAAGTATGATTTGTGCTCCCATATCGATAAGTTTGTCAACGAAAAACAATCGACTTTCAAACATCTTCTGATGAATAAGCACGCTTCCTTCAGCCTGTGTAGCCACAACAAGCATTACACTGAGAAGGTCGGGCGTCAGCCCCGGCCACGGTGCATCGGCAATAGTCATTATGGAGCCGTCCATAAATGTATCAATAACATACTTCTCCTGTGCAGGAATAAAAATATCATCATCACGCTTTTCGAGTTCAATACCAAGGCGACGGAAAGCTTCGGGGATGATACCGAGTTTTTCGTAAGCCGTATTTTTAATTGTTATCTCGGAACCTGTCATTGCGGCCATACCAATGAAACTGCCTACTTCAATCATATCGGGAAGAATGGTATGGGTAGTTCCGTGTAACTCTTTAACTCCTTCGATGGTAAGCAGGTTTGAGCCTACACCGGAAATATTTGCGCCCATGTTGTTGAGCATTTCCGACAGCTGCTGGATATACGGCTCACATGCTGCATTGTATATTGTCGTTTTGCCTTTGGCAAGAACGGCAGCCATAATAATATTAGCTGTACCTGTTACAGATGCTTCGTCAAGCAGCATATACCGGCCTGTCAACTTAGATGCAGAGATCTCGCATGTATGACGCCCAATGTTATGGTTGAACTCCGCACCAAGAGTCCGGAAGCCCACCAAGTGAGTATCGAGCCTGCGCCTTCCGATTTTATCTCCTCCTACTTGCGGAAGAATGGCTTTGCCGAAACGTCCGAGCATCGGTCCCAGCATAAGCACCGATCCGCGCAACGAAGATGCTTTTTGGGCATATTCTTCAGAATATATATAGTCAATGTTTACATTATCAGCCCGAAATGTATATGATTCGTCAGACAGTCGCTCGACCTCGACTCCCATTTCACGCATTAATTGTATCAGGTTGCGTATATCAAGTATATCGGGTATATTATTAATAACAATACGTTCGGAAGTAAGCAGAGTGGCGCAAATTATCTGAAGAGCTTCGTTTTTGGCTCCCTGCGGATAAATATCGCCTCTCAAAGTACGGCCTCCTTCTATGAGAAAAGAACTCATTTACGTTGATGATTTTTTTTGTTTTTTTTGTTGATTCTTGGTGTAGACTCAATTAAGTCTGATGAATCAGCAAGTTTTACGGTATCTTCGTTACGTATTATTTTACCTGCAGACAATTCTGCAAGGTCGTAAAATATCTTACGGTCGTCAACAGAATCTTTGTTCCATATAATATATGATTTCTTCATCTGATTAGCGATCATCCGAATAAGTATTTCTTTTTCTTCACCTTCTTCCATCTTTGTCGCTTCTTGTATGAGGCGTTCAAGAGTCTGTCCGTAATGACGATATGCTATTTTACCGTCTTTATAAGGAACATGCGGCGGACGCATATATAAATTTTCTTTCTTTAAAACCTCATAAGGATAATCGACCTCAAGTTTAAAATTCGACATGATAGCAAGATGATCCCATAATATGTGTTTGAAATCATTAACATCGCGCAGGTGTGGAAACATATTGCCCATTATACTTATTATAGTATTTGCACAACGGTTACGCTCGTCCTTATCTTCTATAGTCAGGCAGTGGTCAACCATATTTTGGATATTACGCCCGTATTCAGGCAGAACTAAGCGTTTGGAATTCGTATTATAGTCCATAATTTGTTTGTCGTAAAAATATTTTATTCTGCAAAAGTAGGTATTTATATTGACTTTTACTATTTTTGCGCGGGAAAATGAAAAAAGTTGGGGGATGAAAAAGATTTATGTAGAAGGAGGAATTAATAATATTCGGGTGGGGATGTGCCAAATAGAACTATCAGATACGATAGGAGAGAGAGAAGATGGAGTGAATATTGTAAAGAAGAATAATCCTGTCATTGTATATGATACATCGGGGTTATATGGTGATTTTTCGTATAAGGCAGATTATATGGCAGGATTACCCGGTATGCGTGAATTATGGTACGCACGCCGTAAAGATATTGTAAGCAGGAATAGCAACGAGAAGCATGGATTGAGAAAGAAAATTTATCATGCTCGAGAGGGGAAATGTATTACTCAAATGCATTATGCAAAAAAAAGAATTATTTCGCCCGAAATGGAATATGTGGCTATTCGCGAGAATCAACAGATTGAGGCTCTTGGTCTTAAATCGTATATCACACCTGAGTTTGTCCGTAAAGAGATAGCTTCGGGACGTGCGGTTATTCCGGCTAATATTAATCATACAGAGCTTGAACCGATGATTATCGGTACCCGCTTCCTTGTGAAAATAAACAGTAATTTGTGTCTCGGGAAAGACTTTTCGGAAAGAGACTTTGAGAAGATTCGTCTAAACTGCACGCTTGGCGCTGATACAATAATGGATATATCCGATATGGATATGTCGAATGTTTCGCGCAGCTATCTGGTACATAACTCTCCTGTTCCTGTAGGAACTCCTCCCATTTATCAGGCACTTGCAAATGCAGGAGGAAAGATCGAAGACTTATGTTGGGAAGTTTATCGTGATACGCTTATTGAAATATTGGAGCAAGGTGTTGATTTTGTATCTATTCATGCTGCAATGAAACATAGTCACGTAAAAATGGCCACTTACCGCCTTACAGGTATTGTTTCGCAAGCGGGATTGATTCTGTCGGAGTGGATGGATATTCATAAGAAAGAAAACTTTCTTAACACGCATTTCGCTGAAATTTGTGAGATTGCAAGAGCTTATGATGCAGTAATATCTCTTGGCAGCGGGTTGCGTCCGGGGTCAGTTTACGACGCTAATGACCGCGCCCATCTTGCAGAACTTGCCGAGATGCGCGACCTTATTGAAATTGCTTGGAAAAACTATGTTCAGATTATGGCCGAAGGTCCGGGACATATACCTATGAATAAGATTGAGCCTTATATGAAGGAATATCGTTATATTTGTAAGGGGATACCGTTTTTTTCTCCGGGGATAGTCACGTCCGACCTTGCCGCCGGGCATGAGCATATAGCTGCAGCAATAGGTGGAGCACAGATGGCTTGGTATGGAGCATCTCTTATCGGCGGGTTGAAAAGTCAGGCAGGAATAATAGAAAAAACGCGTTTACATACAGACTTGTTGAGTTTCAAGATTGCAGCACATTCGGCAGACCTTGCGAAAGGACACCCCGGGGCACAAGTGCGTGATAACGCCTTTAGCAAAGCGCGTTATGAAAATCGCGAGAAGGACTTGCCAAAATTATCGCTTAGCGTTATAAGAATGTAATTAAAATTATTTGAGCAGGAACTCGTCAATTATCTTTACAAATGTTTCGCGGGGCAAAGCGCCGGCGGCTGATTGAGGGTCGCCTTTAGCCGGGATAAAGAGGTATGTCGGTATGTTTCTTATACCGAAAGTTCCGGCTAACTCACGTTCTTTATCGGTGTTTATCTTATAGATGATAATTTTATCTTTGTATTCTTTTGCAAGCTCTTTCAATATAGGCTCTACCTTTTTACATGGAGGACACCAGTCGGCATAAAAGTCAATTATACAAGGCGTTGTGCCTTCGTATACCCATTCTTCAGTATTTTTTTCGTAATTGAAAACTTTCTTGAGAAAATCTTCTTTATTTAGTATAATAACTTCTCCGGTCGAATCATCGCTTGTTTTTGTTGTGTTGTCGTTTTCATTGCCGGACTTGGCGAAAGTATAATTACCGGAAAGTAATATAGCTGAAATTAATAATATGTACTTAATTGATTTCATAGAGTTTTATTTATTTGTAGCAAAGATAGTGCAAGTC
>JGI994J12354_10006002_pt1 | contig 10270 bp, 11 predicted proteins | sample IntmicLarv3ML3BL_FD_12354 | JGI IMG/M metagenome (IMG submission 12354)
TTGAATGCAAAATAGAAAGACCCGCCTATAACCGCAAGAACTACAAGCATATCAAAGTAACTCACCTTGGACGAACCGGATGAGCCAGATGACGAGCTGCTGCTGTACGAACTGCTGGATGAGCTACCGCCGCCCGAACTCGACCCGCCGCCACCCGCGAAACCAAAGAGTGCCAGCATAATCGAGAAACTAGCTAAAAGCATTTTCATAATTTCTATTTTAGCATATCGACTCGATGCATTCAGTTATTCTTATTCAAAATATCGTTTGTCAAACCAATTATCATATTGATTTTGGTCGGAATAATGTATTTCGCATTCAATTCTCTGGCGACAGCATTCATACAAAATCTCATTCCGCGAGCGCCGTTCCACCAATTTTCATTACCAACGCATTTCGCTTTTATTTCATTCAACGATTTTGTCAGTATATCGTGATCATAGAAATCTAACCTATCAAAAGTAAGCAAATACGGCTGATTTTCATCCTTATACAAATGGTTATTCTCCATTTTATAATCAGCGTTTTGGTAAAAATAAATATAATCACCACCAGCCAGAACTAAGACATCCGCGTCAATATCGATATTCCTCACTTTTTTGGAAACGTAACTCAAAATTGTATTGAAATCCGTCGTAACTTTGTCATCTTTTAGTTCAGGAAAAGTTTTTGTTATATCCATTGCGCCAAAGTCAAGTAAAACTTTCTTTACGACTTTTTTGTTTTCAGTAATAATCAATTCCGTAGAACCGCCACCACCGATGACAACCGCCAGTTTTCCTTCGTAATCGATATTACTAATTACACCATCAACAGTGTATTTTGCTTCATCGTCAGCGCTAACCACTTTGAAGTCAACGTTGAATTTTTTCCGTAACTTATCAGCAAATTCTTCTTGTTCTTGATCTGAGATTTTTCTAAAAATGCTTGTGCCGAAAGCATAAATCTTGTCTACATCATTTTTGATTTCGTTTATGAAATTGCACAAATAATCAATATCGCTTTCGGACAATTTATCTGTGTAATTATCTTTAAAGGCAATATGTTTTTGCCCGTAATTTTTCAGCTCGCCGTTTCTATAAATAAACGCTTTGGTGTTTGTCGAGCCGATTTCCAGTATGCCAAATTTCATATTAGTTCCTCACCTCTATTACTATACATCACTCCAAGACTACAAGTTGTGAGATATTAGCTTTTCAGCGCAATCTTGCAAACTTTTTTGATACTTTTTCTTAGTTGTCGTATCGACAATGCTCATAACGACCCCGCCAGGAGAATCTATTCTGCAATCCACCGAGGGGCACACTGTCTGCCAAGGCTCGCAAGCCTTCTTCGCCAAAAACCATTCGTTAGCCTCAGATCGAGAAAGCGATACTAAACCATCCGCTGTACATTCATCGTCAGTTATTATAGCCTCGACGCCCAGATAATCATCTGTATTAGTATTAAAGAACCCATCGACTTGCCGTTGAGTTATATTTTCTATATGTTTCCACGACATAATCTAGTCCTTACTTAATCGAAGTAATTTCAATTCGAGAATACTTTTGGCGATGACCGTTCTGGGTGTTGACACGTTTTTTACTCTTGTAGCGGATAACGCGCACTTTGTCGCCTTTGACCAGGTCGTCAATGACTTTTGCTTTAACTTTGACGTCTTTCACCGTAGGAGTGCCAACTTTCGTAGTTTTCTCGTCGAAAACCATGAGAGCGTCCAGGGTGAGTTCTTTTGTGCCTTCCGGGAGGAGGTCCACCAGGAGCGACTCTTTTTCGGCAACAGTATACTGCTGTCCGCCGACCTTGATGACTGCTTTCATCTTATTCCTTCTTTTATTAACTGAGTCATTATAGCAAAGATTTAGTTTTTTAGCAAGTCGTGACAAATAACTTCATTAGCGTGAAGCCAGCCTTCCAGAGAACCACTATCCAACCAATCGCCTGTCGCCGCCAAAACTCGCATACGACCGCCGCTTTTCAGATATTCTTCTATTGGATCGGTAATCATATATTCCTGATCGGTCGGACCAAAATTGTGGCTATCGACATAGTTTACAATCATTTTCAACAAATCAGGCGAGAAAATTGAGCAATTGATATTCGCCAAATTTGACGTAACGTTTTCGAGCGCAGGCTTTTCTATAATGTCCTGCAAGAAACCATCTTTTTCCGCTAACATACCATATTTTGGCATTTCTTCGGTTGGCTTCACTGCGCCAACTGTCGCCGATTCGTCCTTATTTTTGATACCTTCTATCATATTTTTCACTTCGCTACCGCTCGGTACATTCCAGAACGGATCATCGCCATTTCGCATTACAACTTGCTCGTCTAGAGCAAATTCCTTGACGACCAAAGCGACTGGGATAGCTGTACCATAACGACCATCGTCTGGTTGAACTGTGTAATGAAAATTAATTCCTTCTGGTGCAGTTTTTAGCATCGCCAATTTTTCGGTGGCATTTCTCTCGGTCAGATACTTTTCAATTTTCTCGTTCTTGCCATAATAATTTCTCAGTTGACTGCACGGCGTGTCGTTAATAACAAAGTAAATATCAGTGATGCCAGCGCGAACGCAGTCCTCAACGATGTAATCCACAATCGGACGATTGCCAATTGGCAACATACATTTTTCGATAGCTTTTGTGATTGGCAGACGGCGCGTGCCCCATCCAGCAACTGGGATTATTGCTTTTGTAACACCCATTAAATTTCCTTTCGTTATTTAACGATTTAAATCACAACATATGTTATCAATTTTGACCATAATGGTCAATAGTCAATCCGTTAATGCTTGCACCACGAGCAACATGAATGGTAGAATATCCCGCATAAAGAAAAGGAGAGAAATGGCTAGTGAATTTATTGGTTTAATTGGTCCAAACGGTGGCGGTAAAGGTGAACTATCAAAAGAAAGCTCGCCCTTCCAAAAAGCAGGTTTTGCCGCTATAAGCACTAGCGGTCTGCTTTCTGTTCCTCCTTATAAAGAACAGGCGCAAGAATATATCAATAATGGCGACCTAGTTCCTAATAATATAGTCAGTGCCGCTATCACTGCGCATTTAGATAGAGAGCAGATTTCAGGTCAACGAAGTATCATATTAGACGGCGTACCGCGCATTAAAGAACAGGTTCCAATTTTAAATGAGTTGGCTGATGGGCGTGATGCACAGGCTTTTTTGTTGAATATTCACGCTAATTTTAACGAAATTTTAGAGCGAATAAAAAATCGCAGAGCCGAAGCTCTCGCTATTGGCGAGGAACCAAGAGTAGATGACAATCCAGCAAAAGTTCAAAAGCGTTATAATGAATTTATAAAGAACTCTGCTGGCATCTTTGTCGTGGCTGGAAATTTTGGCATACCAATTATTCAAATTGACAATACAGGTTCGTTGGATGACTTTTTCGAAAGTCAACACAAAGCGTTAGAAATCATTCGTGGCGGTAATCTAACCAGCAGCAGTACAGACAAGTTCGTGGAAATCGGACCAAAGAGTTAATAGAGCAAAGAATTAACACAATCGCAGAGTGTTCAAGCGTACTTTTCGTCAGTAAACCCTGCTTTTTGTCGTTTACTTAGCAATCTGATGTATCTCACCTGAATCAAGCCAGCGATACTGGCAATTTGTACAACTATCGACAATAGTATTCCCGCCGCCATAGGTAATTGGCGTCATTTCTTTGTGGCACGCTGGACAATTGATAATCTCGTGCTTTGGCGGCTCACTAAGAGCAGTTGCCCGAGGAACTGTCAGTTGCCGTTTGCGAAGTTCGCTAAGTTTTGCCCCTGTCAACAAATGCCCGTGCCCATTAGGGCATTCGTGCCAATCTGATTTTGCCACCAACGAAGCCTTGCAAATTGGGCATTCTGCCTTTAGACGAACGTGCGCGTGTTGAGTACTGATTCTATGCGGCGTCTGCGCAGCAGTCGATCTTTTTGCTAGCGCTGGTTTAATCTTTGTTATGAAATCCTGTATACTCTGTAATTCAACCATCTGACCAGTGTTTAGCTCCGTTGCTATATAAAGCTCGTCATTGATTAATTCCCAACTATTACGACAACAAAAATCAATCACATTCGCCATAGTAGCTGGATCCAAAATATATCGAATTTGTTTTTCATGATGCGCCGTTACGTATAAATGAAAATAATTAGGAAAATCCCCTTCTAAATCAACTTTCTTTATATTACTGTTCCCGATATTTAATTTTATACCATCGCCCAGATCAGTTGCGGTTGCAATAGCCAAGACATGCAAATCAGTCTGGAATTCCAATTGCACATGATAGATTATGCTGTTATGCACATTCAAAATATTATAGTACGAGCCATCATCTAACCTACCCTCCCTCAAGCTAAACATCGGAAAAGACGCATCACTATTGCTGGGCAATATTGCTTTGTTGACATGATAGGACATTAGCGCCGACTTGTTTTTAGTCAGAGAATCTCTTAGTATTCGACGACGAACAAGCCACGCCGCAACAATTCCTGCAACGGGAGTGGCTATCAAGAGTAATATTTCTGCAAGCCTAATATAGTTCATACCTTAACAAGTATACCACTAAAGCTTTTTTAAGTGGATAGTTAGAGAAGCATTCTCCACAAGAACATTTGTGGCATAGCCATCATTTTCGGCAAATTCATTTGCCAAAATTTCCGCAGCGATAGTATCACGAAATTCGTTAACTGCCTCATTCAGACCTCTGTTGTTTGTTGTAAGATTCACAACAATTCTATCATCGACATTTAACCCAGCATCCTTACGAGCCTTTTGGATAAAACGAATTACTTCGCGTGACTGCCCTTCTCGTTTTAGCTCAGGTGTGATTTTTTTGTCGAGCATAATATTTTCGCCACTTGTTTGATCTGAATGCTTCACTTGCTTAACATTAACCTCGTCTGCAATAATTTGCTCATAGAAATCGTCCAGCTTTTCTTCGCCACCATAAACCAACTCAGCGAGCGGTTGACGAATCTTGATTTGACCAAACTCATCATCTCTGATCATTCTTTGCGCCAGCGCTTCATTAATAATCTCTCGCGCTCGTGCCATATCGTTCAAGACTTTTTCGTCAAGTTGATAACACGCATTATTTTCAGTTGGCCAACCCATTAAGTGTACACTTTCTTCACCAGACAGCTTTATAAATAACTCGTCAGCAAGAAATGGTGTAAACGGCGCCAACAGAAACGATAATCTCATCAAAACAAAGTGTAGGGTTTGGTATGCCTCATTTTTGTCAGAATCATCTTCTGATTTCCAAAAACGGCGGCGGCTGCGACGCACAAACCAATTCGACAAATCATCAATGAACGGCAAGATTGCGCTCATCGCATCAGGAATATTATACTCGTCCATATATTTCGTTAGATGTTTATTCAACTGAAAAGTGCGACTTATAACCCATTTATCAAGCGGATTTTTTACATCGTCAGCATTTAAGCCAAATACTTCATTCCATTCCCAATTATCAACCTCCGCATACATTGTGAAGAAGTCATAAACATTCCAAATCATAGAAAGTTTTCGGGCAACATCAGAAACATCTTTGTCGTTCAGCGCGAAATCTTCACCAGAGAGTAACGGGCTAGAAAGCAGTAAAAACCGCAAGGAATCCGCTGAGAACTTATCCATAAGTTCATTTGGGTCAGTAAAGTTACCGAGAGATTTAGACATTTTACGACCGTCATTTCCAGCGACGACACCTGTTGTGATAACATTCTTGAAAGCGTTTTCGCCAAATAACGCAGTATTGACAGTGTGAACATAGTAGAACCAAGCTCTTACTTGCCCGACGTATTCGACAATAAAATCCGCTGGATAATTTGCCTCGAATTTTTCCTTGTTTTCAAATGGATAATGAAGCTGTGCAAATGGCATCGAGCCAGACTCAAACCAACAGTCAAGAACTTTATCGACGCGCGTGAAATGTTCACCATCGATATCAAATTCAATGTCATCAACCCACGGGCGATGATAATCTTCGAGCTCTTTGCCGCTAAGTTCTTTTAATTCAGCGTAAGAGCCAATAACTTTAACCGAACCTTTGTTACCCTTCCAAACTGGCATCGCAGTCGCCCAGAAACGATCGCGCGAAAGATTCCAGTCGGGCGCTTGCTCGATATTTTTAGCGAAACGACCGTATTTTAGATGTGATGGGAACCAATTTATGTTTTCATTTTGTTCTAGCATCAATGGTTTTTGACCTTGAATATCGAAAAACCATGATGGGATCGCACGATACATAATGCGCTGCTTGCTACGCGGATTGAACGGATATTCGTGTTTGATATAATCGATTTTCCAAACAATTCCGGCGTCATGCAAACATTTAGCGATAAATTTATTGGCGGCCCAAACTTCGATGCCAGCGTCGTCAGTATCACGAACGCCAATAGTGTGTAATTTTTTGGCAAATTCTGGCAGGTAATAGCCATTGTCGTCAATTGCGTGCAATACTGGAATATTATTTTCCTTTGCTAGCTCAAAATCACTCTCGCCGTAGGCTGGCGCACAATGCACAATGCCTGTGCCACCTTCGTCTTCGACAAAATCTGCTGCCCAGACTTTATGAGAATTATCACAGTGATTTTCAAAAATCGGTTCGTATTCTAAGCCAGTTAAATCGCTGCCTTTTATATCATCATGAACAATTTCAATCTCCTGGTCTTTGAATACATCGGCAACACGATTACTGGCAACAATAAGCAGCTCTTTGACACCGCTTATTCTAAGCGCAGTGTATTTAATGTTGCTCCCTACCGCCAGAGCCATATTCGCTGGCAATGTCCACGGAGTTGTCGTCCAAGCCAAAATATAAACTGAGTCTTTAGTTTTATACTTGCCATTGGCATATTCTTGGTTGGGTTTTAAGTGAAATTTAACGAAAGCACTCGGATCAGTGACGGTCTGATAAGCATCATTGTCCATCGTGACTTCGTTTTTGCTGACTGGCGTAGCGAATTTCGTGTCGTACATCAAGACTTTTTCGCCTTCGTAAATTTTGCCTTTTTCGTAAAGTTCCTTAAACGCCCACCAAACAGATTCCATAAAGTTTTTGTCCATAGTTTTGTACGCGCCCTTGAAATCAACCCAGCGACCAATACGATCGATCGTACTTTCCCAAGTTTCAGAATTGGCAACCATCGATTCGCGAGCTTTGGTGATGTAGGTTTCAAGGCTAACTTTTGTGCCGATATCGCGACGATCAGTGATGCCAAGTTGTTTTTCGACAAAATTCTCCGCCGGTAAACCGTGACAGTCCCAACCCCAAACGCGCTCGACGCGCTTGCCTTTCATAGTTTGGTAACGCGGAATACAATCCTTCACAATAGAACTGAGTAGCGTGCCGTGATGCGGATTGCCAGTAATGAATGGTGGGCCATCGTAGAAAACAAACGAATTGTCAGCCGAGCGATTCTCGACCGATTTTTCAAAAGTTTTGTTTTCTTTCCAATAATCAATCAGTGCCTTTTCGTATTCTAACGCTCGTCGTCGTGTGCCGTGTTTGAATTTCATTCTTTTGCCTCCTTCTTCTTGTCTGCTAACCACTTTGGAATTTCTTGAAATTTTATTTCTTTCCATGAATTTACATCGTCGCGAGTAACGTCATAATATTTAGCATACACAAAATTTACCGAGCCGTGCATGGCTTGCGACATCTTAAATCCTAATTTTTCCGCTACCCCCGCTAATTTAATCTCGTTGTCAGCTTCGATTTCGACAAACGGCGGCAGCCACGGCCATTCGTCTAATTCTATCTCAACACCATCCAACACCCAACTTTCACGCTTAGTTTCTTGAAATGCTTTTTGTTTCAAACCAATTTGTTTGAGGAAGTCAATAGCTTCATCAAAATTATCCACATTCAGACAGATTTCTTTTGTGCCGTCAATAGACGAATTGTCGACTTGTTTATAGCTCATTGTGATACCATCACCCTCATCGCGCACACGCACCCAACCGTGTATCTTTCCAAGCCGTCCGTCAGGAAAATCGAAAATTGCACGAGTCATTCGCGTTAATGGTCGCGTTTGTTTTGCTCCTAGATCCTTCAATTTGATTTTTAAATCATCGTGGTCAACTTCTAGCCATTTTGCTTCGATTTCGACTTTCATTTTACCATCTCCTGAACTATCGATAGCGGATATTTTCGCCCTTCTTCAGCTGCAAGAATGTTATCGAGAACATAATCACCTCGCAAATCTAGCGATCGAATTTCCGCTAGCGAACACCATTTAACATCCAGAATTTCTGAAGGATCGCTGACCCGAATATCACCTGATTTTATTACTGCATTGAAAGCCATAAATACTCCATTCTTTTCAGGAAAGTTCTGTATAGAAATGAAATCAGTCAGGACAACGTCAATGCCCGTCTCTTCTTTTGCTTCGCGAATTACAGCGTCAAAAATAACTTCTCCTTCGTCAAGATGACCGGCTGGTAAATTCCATTGCCCGCGACATTTCTCTTTTGCTTCTTGAACCAACAAGTACTTATTGTCTTTTTTTACAACTGCGCCAACTACGATATGCATCATTCGCCCTTTCTTAAATTAAAAACTCTCACTGACTGCCAGAATCCTTGCGGACGGTACCATCTGACTTTCAAAGAGAGTTCTTTGACACTTGATTGTTCGATCTTACGGGTCGATGCCGTCGGAGTCTACTTTTTACTTATAACGCAAATTATTACGAAAGTAAGCAATTTCTTTCCGCAACTCGTGGTTGATAGCCACTCAAATGCTTTGTTTCAGTATAGCATAACCTGCTCTGTAAAAACAAGTTATTTATACGCACTAGCATCGCTGATTGTTGGCAAAGAATGTCGCCAAGTCGCCGCTGGCGTACCTTCTGGCGTGAGCGCAAGCAATGTCGGATAAGACGTTACGTCATAAGTTTTACAAAACGCCACGCCTGCACGTGTATCTGGATCAATTGCTTCAATTTCTCCACCGGTTTGTTCTTTGAAGTCGCGCATAAACGTTTCTACAGCCATTCGCATTTCTGATTTTTCGCGATAAACCATTGCTAATCTCATTTGTTGCCCTCCTATAATTATTTTATCAGTTTAAGCAGCTACACGCAAACCGCATACGTTTATCTATCTAAGAATCCTTACTATAAATTTCATTCTGATTGTCATCTTTTCGGCGCAACTCTTTAAGGGCTTTGACAAACTCATCGGCGCTTGTAAATTCTCGATAAACACTGGCAAAGCGGATATAGGCGACTTCGTTGCGACACGCCAATTCCAGCATCACAGCATCGCCGATTTGCTTACTGGTAATTTCCAAATCGCCCGAAGAATACATCGCGTCCACAACACGGCCAACTATTTCTTCAACTTCAATTTCGCCGTTCAAGAACTTCCCGACCGATTGATAAACTGCTCGTTTAAGCTTATCGCGGTCGAATAGCTCTCGTCGCTTATCGCGTTTTATAACCGCCAAATTCGGACGCTCCAACCGTTCATAAGTTGTATAGCGACCACCACATTTCAGACATTCACGACGACGACGCACCGAATCACCCGTATCGCGCGATTCGATAACCTTACTTTCGTCGTCTCCACACTTTGGACAATGCAACTCTTAACCTCCTGAATAAATTATTTGTTCAGTCTTCCTTATTTTCTTTATTCTTTCGACCAAATCTACGGCGCAGGAATGACGGCGTGTCATATTTATCATCACTATTATCATTATTATTATCAACACTATGCGCAGTATCACCAAACGGCGAAACTGGCTCTGCATCGTTTGTATCACTATCAGTTCCAAATGATGTATGCCAAGCTGTTTTTGGCTCTTCTTCACTAGCAAAATCAGTTGCTGACGATGGCGCGATTTCTTCGTCAACGTCAATATCATTTAGATTAACATCTTTCGCAACCTCTTCTCGCTCTGCAAGCTCTGTTATTGTGGGTTCGGTTTGCAAACGACTACCCTCATCGCTATTGTTATTTACAAGAGTAGGCTTCGTTTCCTTATCGTTAAAGTACGCTGAGTCAAAACCAGTTGCAACAACAGTCACAATGAGTTCGTCTTCCATATCTGGTTGCAATGTCGCACCAAAAATAATGTTTGCCTCTGGCGAAACTGCGCTGGTGATAAGTTCAGCGGCTTCTTGAATCTCTGCCATCGACATATCGTAACCACCAGTAACATTAAATAGTACGCCACGTGCGCCATCAATACTAACCTCAATGAGCGGGCTTTCAATCGCCTGCTGAGCAGCCTTAGCGGCACGATCATCGCCACTGGCTCC
>JGI994J12354_10006003_pt1 | contig 10270 bp, 7 predicted proteins | sample IntmicLarv3ML3BL_FD_12354 | JGI IMG/M metagenome (IMG submission 12354)
TCAATGGTGTAGCTGATGCCAGACACTTGTAGGAAGCCGCCGTTTTCGGCGGGAGCCACGCGCGACGCCATTTCCAGCGCATCAAGAATCTCAGCGCCGGTCGCTTCCACAACGCAGCCGACATTATTAAACGGATGTACAGAGATGACCGCGCCAAACGTCACCTCGCCGGCCATAATATTCGCACGAATGCCACCGCCATTGACGAAGGCGATATCAGCCGGAGCGTAATCCGCGCCCGTTTTGCCATTGCCGAGAACATATCTGTACGCATCGGCTGCCAAGTTGCCAAGGTTTGTTTCGCGGCTGCGAACCATGCGGCTTCCCGTCTCGGGGTCATTTACGGCAAGTTCAACCTCGGTGCTTGCGACACGCTTTGAAAGGTCTGAGTCCAACGAATCAAGGACGCCGCCAATAAACGCGTCAATGTCGCTGTCAAATGTGGAATAACCCGAAACCAATCCGGAGGCAATTTTTCCGCCGGTCGAAATCGTCATGTATCCGACATTTTCGAGCTTTGTTCCTGTCTGTGTCAGTAGAACCGTTTCACCGTTCTTATTCGCGACGCCCTGTCCCGAAACCACGCTGTGCGAGTGCGCGTCAATAAATGCATCAATACCGGTAGTGTTTGCGATAACATCGGTAGAGCGCCACGGCGCGGATTGCTCATCAATGCCAAGATGACCGACAGCGATAATGTAGTCGGCGCCGTCTGCTGATGCGGCATCAACAGCGTTTTGCACTGCCGCGTACAGGTCAGCACCGTTGTCGTTTTCGCACAGCCCATAAATGTAGTTGCCTGCAGCGTCTTGAAAATAGACAGGCGTTGACTTTGTGAACGACTCCGGTGTCGTAATTCCAACGTATGCGATTTTCGTATTACCGTATACAACAGTCGTATAAGGCGCATAGACCGTTTCGTTCGTTCTGATGTCAACAAAGTTCGAGGATACGACCGTTGCGTCAAGCGCCGCCATAAGCTCCAGCATTCGCGCCATACCATAGTCAAATTCATGGTTTCCAGGTACGAATATATCGTATCCTACCGCGTTCATAATGTCAATTATGTACGCACCTTTTGACATCGTGCCAACGGCATCGCCCTGAACTGCGTCACCGGCATCAACGAGTGTGACGTTATCGGCGCCGACGATGCTCTGCGCGTAATTTTTGAATGCGGAAACGCCCGTATATCCGATATTTGTGGTATTTCCGTCCTCACCACTCACGGGCGCGACTCCGCAATGAACATCGTTGGTATAGATGATTACAATATCCTCCCCGTCAAAGAGTGGCAATTGGGGGGCTGCAGCCACAGCGACTACGGGGAATGCACCCAGTGCGAGAATTACTGCGAGCGCAAATGAAATAATACGATTTTTCTTCATGTGATTCACTACCTCTTTCTTCTCCTGTTATTCTGTAATAGACAGTTTCTTTTTCCCACCTACCAGTTTATATGGTGAGGCTAAAAACAGTTTATCACAAAAAAGCTTCCCTGAATGCAGTCATCGGTTAAATGTGTGTAAAAATCCTGTATGCAAGGATTGACCCAGAGAATCCCACAGGTTTTTACTATTTGACAAGGGCCGGAGACAATGCTATAGTAGAAACAATTCCACGGAATGAAAGAAAATGTACAAGCGAGTTGAAGTATGAAAATATTTTTTCATTTTCCCCTTTATGCGCACAGCTAACAGCGGGGCGGTCGACATGACCCAGGGGCGCAGCCTGTCCCTCATTCTGCAATTTTCGCTGCCTATTTTGCTGGGCAGCCTGTTCCAACAACTTTACACCGTGGTGGACGGCATGGTGGTGGGCAAGCAGGTGGGCACCGAAGCCCTGGCCGCCGTGGGTGTCGGCTTCCCCATCACCTATATGCTCACCTCCATCTTCCTCGGCCTCGGCCTAGGGGCCTCGGTGCTGGTGAGCCAGCACTTCGGGCGGCGGGACATGGACAGTGTACGGCGGGTTGTGGGTAGCATGAACGCCTTTCTGCTCATCAGCGCTCTGCCCCTGACTCTCTTTGGGATTCTAACCGCCGGGCCCTTCCTACGGCTGCTGGGCACAGATGCCGCCATTTTTGATGACGCGAAGCTCTATATGCTCATCTATTATGTGGGGCTGCTGCCCCAATTTGGCTATAATGTCAACGCCAGTGTGCTGCAAGGCATCGGCGACAGCCGGACACCCCTCATCATTCTTATCGCCTCCAGTGTACTGCACATTGTGCTGGCCGTGCTGCTGGCCGTGGTACTGCCCCTTGGGGTGGCCGGGGTTGCGTGGTCGACGGTGCTCAGCCAATTGTTCAGCTGGGGGCTGAGCCAGTTGTTCATCGGTAGGAAATACCCCGATATCCATGTTCCCCTGCGCAAGAGCCGGCTCCACCGGGAGGCCTTTCTGAGCACACTCAAGCTGGGGGTGCCCATGGGGCTGCAAAATGCCCTTTTCTCGGTGGGCATGATGGTGATGCAGCCGCTCATCAACAGCTTTGGGACGGTGTTCATCGCCGGATACAACGCGGCGGTGAAGGTGGACGGCTTTGTCTTTATGCCGGTGACTGCTCTGGCCGCCGCCATCACCACCTTTGTGGGCCAGAACATTGGAGCTAATAAACCCGACAGGGTGCGGGAGGGCGTCCGGGCCACCATAATCCTGGCCGTGGGGCTGTGTGCCCTCATGTGCGCCTTGGTCATCCCCCTGCGTTCGGTTTTGATGGGCTTGTTCACCGACAACGCCGCCGTGGTGGCGGCGGGCAACGCCTATCTGCTGCGGGTTATCCCGCTCTATATCATCTCGACGGTGCAGTATATGCTCATCGGCATCATCCGGGGGGCCGGACAGGCCTTGGTGCCCACGGCGGCCACATTGGTCAGCCTGTGGCTGGCCCGAGTGCCGGCGGCCTATCTGCTCTCCCGGTATTTCGGCCCCGACAACATGCACTGGTGCTACGCCATCGGTTGGGTCATGGGCCTGTGTATTCTCATTCCGTACTACTATTTCGGAAAATGGCGGAAGAGCCTCAGTTAGCGGCGGGGGCAGAGCCCTTGCCCAACGCATAACTCAAGCGCCGCATAGCGGCGGCACCGTCCAAAATCCGCGGATTTTGGACGAGCGTCAGCCAGCGATAGCTAAAAAGGGGGAATATCTATGGGCAGATACCTGGGAAAGCGCGCCATCACGGCCTTGGTTTGCATTGTCCTGGTGCTGGTCATCAATTTTTCGCTCATCCGGCTGGCGCCGGGCAACCCGGCCCGGCTACTGGTGGGCACCGAGACACCCACCGAGGAGCAGGTGCAGCTCATCACCGAAAAGTACGGCCTCGACAAGCCGCTGCCCGTGCAGTTTTTCATCTATGTGGGCAACCTGCTGCGGGGAGATTTGGGCGTCAGCTATTACACCAACGAGCCGGTGTCCCAGCTCATTGGTGAAAAACTGGCCAACACGGCTATCCTCAGCCTGAGCGCCCTCTTTCTGTCGGTGCTCATCGGCACTTTGATGGGTATACTGTGCGCCCGGCGCGTGGGCGGTGCCCTGGATAACTTCTTTTCAGGCATCACCTATTTTGTCGACTCCTTCCCAAGTTTTTGGTTGGGTCTCATGCTCATGCTCATCTTCTCGGTCAAGCTCGGCGTGCTGCCCAAGTCGGGGATGTTCAATATCCGGGAGGACTATGAGGGTCTGCGCTACGCCCTCGACGTCATGAAGCACATGATTCTGCCCGCCGGGACGCTGACCGTTCTGCAAATCCCCTATTTCTTCCGTATTTCCCGCTCGGCCATGATTCAAACCATGGGCGAGGATTTCATCACCACCCTGCGGGCCAGCGGCATGCCCGAAGGGCGGATTTTCCGCAAGTATGTCTTCCGCAATTCGATTTTGCCCACGGTGACGGCGGTTTCCATCTTTATGGCCTATGTGGTCACCGGCTCGGCGTTGGTCGAGATTGTCTTCTCGTGGCCCGGCATGGGCAGCTTTGTCATGACCAACATCAGCCGTCGGGATTATCCGGTGCTCATGGGCATCTACCTGATGCTCAGTGTGTCGGTGGCCGTGGTGATGATTGCCGTTGATGTGCTCTATTCGGTGCTCGACCCCCGTGTCTCTCACGGGGGCAAGGCTTAGGGGGGCGGACAACATGGTTGAGCTTAAGCGCTTTGTCAGCCGCAACCGGCGGCTGTGCCTGGGGTTTATCATGCTGGGGCTGCTGCTGCTTGTGGCCCTGTGCGCCCCGATTTTTGCCCCCTACGATCCTTATATGCTCTCTCCCGACATGGTGGCGCCGCCGGGCGGTGCGCACCCGTTGGGCACCGATGGCCTGGGGCGCGATGTGCTGTCTATCCTCATTTATGGCAGCCGGGCCTCCCTCATGGTGGGCATCACGGCGGCCATGATTGCCGCCGTAGTGGGCACCCTCATCGGCGTGGTGGCCGGGTACTTCGGCGGCAAGGTAGACACCATCGTCGGCGAGTTCATCAACGCTTTTATGATGATGCCCACCTTCTTCTTGGTGCTCATCGTCATCGCCCTCTTCGGCTCGGGGATGGGCAAGGTGATGATTGTCATCGGCCTCACCTCGTGGACGGGCAACGCCAAAATCATGCGCGCCCAGGCCATGAGCCTGCGCTCCCGCACCTTTGTGAGGGCCGCCGAGGCCGTGGGCGAGGGGCGGCTGCGCATCATGTTCACCCACATCATCCCCAACGGCATCTTCCCCGTGGTGGCCAACACGGCCATGGGCGTGTGTACCGCCATTATGACCGAGTCGAGCCTCTCCTTCCTGGGCCTGGGTGACCCCAACGTGGTCAGCTGGGGACAGCTCATCTTCGATGGCAAGGCCTACATTCAAAACGGTTGGTGGATGTGTGTCTTTGGCGGCCTGGCCATTGTCTACACCGTCATCACCTTCTTTATGCTGGGCGACGGGCTCAACATTCTCATGAATCCCAAGCTCCGCAACGCATTATAGGGAGGTGTCGCAAAAATGGCATTATTGAGCATCGAGAACGTCGGCGTCACCTACCATAACAGCGGACAGCCTGTGTACGCCGTACGGGACGTCTCCTTCAGCATAAACAAGGGGCACTCGGTGGGCGTGGTGGGCGAATCGGGCAGCGGAAAGTCCACCCTCATGCACGCCGCACTGCGCCTGCTCTCCCCCAAAGTGGCCGCCGTCACAGGCCGCGTGTTGCTGGAGGGCCAAGACATCATGACCATGGACGGGGCGGAGCTCTCCCGCACCAGATGGCAGAAGCTGGCCGTCGTCTTCCAAAAATCCATGAACGCACTCAGCCCGGTGCACCGCATCGGAGCCTTTATGGCCGACATCTATCGGGTTCACCGGCCCGATGCCTCCAAATCCGAGGCGCTGGCCAAGGTTCAGGAACTCCTCGAAATGGTCAGCCTCCCCGCCCGGGTGGCAAAGATGTATCCCCACGAGCTTTCTGGCGGCATGATGCAGCGGGTGAGCATTGCACTCAGCCTCATGTTCAGCCCCAAGCTGCTCATTCTGGATGAGGCCACCACCGCCCTCGATGTGGTGACACAGACCCAGATTCTGGCCGAAATCAAGGAGCTCGAGCGTCAGCTCGACCTGACGCGGGTCATGGTGACCCACGATATGTCGGTGGTGGCCTCCACCTGCGACGAGGTGGCCATCCTCTATGCCGGTAAGTTGGTGGAGCATGGGCCGGTGATGACCGTGCTGGTCGAGCCCGCCCACCCCTACACCCGCTGCCTGCTGCAGAGCTTCCCCGACATGGTCATCGAATCGGGGCGCGAGCTCATGAGCATCCCCGGCTCGCTGCCCGACATGCGGTATCCGCCGCAGGGCTGTGTCTTTGCGCCCAGATGCCCCGATGCCATGGATATCTGCCGCGAGACGCCCCCCGAGACGGCCAAGCTGGACGAACGGCACAGCGCCGCCTGCCATCTGCTGAAGGGAGACGAAGGCGCATGAGTGACATCATCCTCAAAGCCACCGACGTGGTCAAGCACTATTACAAGCACGAGGGCCGGCGCAAGGCAGTCATCGCCTCGGTGGGCGGCGTCAGCCTGAGCCTCAATCCCGGCGAGGTGCTCGGCATCCTGGGCGAGTCGGGCTGCGGAAAATCCACCCTTGGCCGGGTGCTGGTCGGCCTCGAGCCGCCCACCTCGGGCACCATCGAGCTTGGAGGTCAGGACATCGGCACCCTCTATAAGCAAGACCGCAAGGCTCTGCGCCGCAGGGCGCAGATGGTTTTTCAAAACCCCTTCGACGCCTTCGACGCCCGCCACCGCATGGAGCGGGTGCTGGCCGGGACGCTGGCCCTCCACGGCATCGGCGAGGGCAAGGCCGAACGCCAGGAAATCGCCTGGCGTGCCCTCGAGAGCGCCGGCCTGCGGCCCGGAAAAGACTACCTGCGCCGCTATCCCAGCGAGCTTTCTGGCGGGCAGCTGCAACGCATTGCCATTTTGCGCTCCATGCTTTTGGGCCCTGCCTTTGTGGTGGCCGACGAACCGGTCTCGATGCTCGATGTGTCCATCCGGGCCGACATCATCAATATGCTGGGCCGCCTGGCCAGCGAGAAAAACACCGCAGTTGTGTTCATCAGCCATGATATTTCGACCACCCGATACATCGCGGATCGCATCGCGGTGATGTACCTGGGCCAAATCGTCGAGTCGGGCCCCGCCGGCGAGATTATCCGCCAGCCTCTGCACCCCTATACCCAGGCTCTGGTCTCCAACTGCCCCAGCTCGGACCCCCGGGTGCCTTTCACCCCCATGCGCCTCATGGGCGACCCGCCCTCCCCTGCCAATCTGCCACAGGGCTGCTATTTTGCCCCTCGCTGCCACAGGGCCTCGGCCCTGTGCACCGAGATGCCCCAGCAGTTGCTTGAGGCCGCGCCGGGCAGGCTGGTGCGCTGCGCCCCGGTGCTCGGTTAGACTGGCGCTGATGAAGGCGTAAGCTTGCCTCCTGTGGGGCATCCCCAAGTCTGTCCACCATTCGGTAATGACTCGCGTACCGGGCGCAGCCCGGTACCGATGAATTATAAAGACACCCAAACGCCTACAAAAAGGAGTCGAAAGAGAATGAAGAAAAAACTTTCCCTGCTGCTCGCCCTGGCCATGATGCTTTCTCTGGCCGCCGCCTGCGGCACAGGCGAGACCACCCCTCCCGCCGACACCACCGCTGCACCGCCCGCATCCACCGCCGCCACCGGCGACACCACTGCGGCTACCACCGAGGCCGCGGCCACCGCACCCGATGGCATCACCCCCGGCGGCACCCTCGTCATGTCCCTGGGGGCCGAGCCGGTCAACCTCAACCCCAACGGCAACTACGATGCCAACCTGGGCTGGATTTCCCAGAATGTCTTCAACCGCCTCATCAAAATGAACAGCCTTCAGCAGATTCTCCCCGACCTGGCCACCAGCTACGACGTGGCCGCCGATGGTCTGAGCTACACCTTCCACCTGCGTGAGGGCGTGTTCTTCCATGATGGCGCGCCCATGACCTCGGACGATGTCCAGTTCACCTTTGAATACATCCAGGAGAAGCAGACCCACAAGAGCTATATCATGGAGAAGGTCGAAAGCATCACCTGCCCCGATGACCTGACCGTTGTCTTCAACATGAGTGCTGTCGACGCCTCCTTTCTGCACAATCTGGCCGATTACGGCACCTTTGTGCTGCCCCGCCATATCTACGAGGGCAAGGACTGGATGGGTGCCGACTCCCTTCAGACCCCCGTGGGCACCGGCCCCTTTGTCTACGACAACTGGGATAAGGGCACCCGCATGAGCCTTTTGCGTAACGACAATTTCTTTCTGGGCAAGGAGCTGCCCTACCTCGACCGCGTCATTTTCGCCTTTGTGGCCGATGGCACAGTGGCCAAGACGGCCTTCCTGGACGGCGACTATGACATCATGGGCGTCTTCGCCTCCACCGATTTTGATGAGCTGCGCAACCACGGCAGCATCGACATGGAGGTCAACATCTATCCCAGCCGCTTCATCGTCGAGTTTAACATGGCGCAGGCCCCCTTCGACAACGTGGATGTCCGTCAGGCCATCGCCTACGGTATCGACAATCAGGAGCTTATGACCATGGCCCTCAAGGAGGTCGGCCTCGAGGCCAAGCACTTCCTCAGCCCCCTTTTCGATTGGGCCATCGACACCGGTGTCACCGTCCCCGGCTTCGACCCCGATAAGTCAAAGACCTTGCTGGAGGGCAGCGGCCTGACAACCGATGCCAATGGCAACTATATGTCCATCACGGTGGACACCATGAACTACGCGCCGTTCCCCGATGTTGCCCAGGTTTTCAAGAGCCAGATGGCTAAAATTGGCGTTGATGTCACCATCAACATGCTGGAATATGCCTCCTTCGATGAGAAGGTGGTGCAGAACAAGAACTTCCAAGTCGGCATCACCAGTGACTATCAGGGCCCCGAGGTTTCGGCCATTGCCAACAGCCTGTCGAGCACCGGCTACCTCAACTGCATGGGCTATAACAACCCCGAGGTCGACCGCCTGCTGGGCGAGGCCGTCAATCTGGCCTCCTTTGAGGAGCGTGCGCCCCTCTACAAGCAGATTCAAAAGCATATGCAGACCGACCTGCCCTACTATGTCTTCTCCGAGTGGATTGGCTACTATCCCCACTGGGATTATGTCAAGAATCATCCCGGCAACGATTCAGCCCGCGACCTGTGCGGCAGCGGCGAGTTTACCTATGTCTGGCTGGATAAATAAGCTCTAGCATGCGCATTCACCCTTCCGGCCGGAGGCTTCCTCCGGCCGGAAAGCTATCACCCCGGGGCCACAAGGCGGCCCGAAAGGAAATATCATGGATATCGCAGCGCTTCTCGAAAAAATCCCCCACTACACGGCCTTTTACACTGTGGATGAACTGGCGGCTGAGGGCCACAGGCTGGCAAGGCGCTATCCCGGCATCATCGAGCACAGTGAAATCGGTGCCTCCCGCGCAGGCAGCCCCCTGTGGCGCATCAAGCTGGGCAACGGGCCCAAGCAGGCCCTGTGCTTCGCCTGCCCGCACCCCAATGAACCCATCGGGGCCATGACCCTCATCACACTGGCCGAGCTTCTGGCCGAGGATCCCACCCTCCTGGCCGAAAGCGGCATGACCTGGCACCTCATCCCCTGCATCGACCCCGACGGCACCCGCCTGAACGAAGGGTGGTTCAAGGGGCCTTTTAACCTTGAAAACTATGTCCGCCACTTTTACCGTCCAGCCGGGCCCGACCAGGTGGAGTGGACCTTCCCCCTCTGCTACAAGGGCCACACCTGGGATAAGCCCCTCCCCGAGACGGCCCACTTGATGGCGCTCATTGAGGATTTGAAGCCTTCCTTCGTTTTTTCGCTGCACAACTGTGCCTTTGGCGGAGCCTATTGGTACTTGGGCCGCGACATCCCGGCACTCTCCCCCTTGCTGGAGGGGGCGGCTGCCCGTCAGGGCGTGCCCCTGCACCTGGGCGAGCCCGAGTCTCCTTATATCACCAAGTTTTCCAAGGCCGTACACAGCATGATGAGCATGAAAACCTATTACGATTGGATGGATGCCTGCGGCCAGGGCATCGCGCCCGGCCCCATGGGCTGCGGCACTTGTAGTGCCGATTTCATCGGCACGGTATGCGATGCCCTCACCCTCATGGCCGAGCTGCCCTATTTCTTCGTCCGCGGCGTTGACGATGACAGCCCGGCTGACATGTCCCGCCGGGAGGCCTTAGAGACCCGCGATGCTCGCCGCCGGGAGACCTACGCCTTCCTCGGGCGGCAGTGGGCAAGCATCCGCCCCCTCTTCGGGGAGGACAACCCCTTCCCCGGCCTGGTGGACGGCACCATGGCCTACATGGCCGATGCGCGTCCGACTCCGGAAGGCCCCGACTTCGACCGTCCGGCCACCAAGGCCGAGGTCTTCGACTGCCTCTACATCTCCCGCATCTTCGAGGCCTTGGATCTCGGCCTCGCCCTGCGGGCCTGCGACCATGCGCTGGAACATCAATGTTTGTCCGATGCCGACATCGCGGCCCTCAACACCGCAAAGGTGGAGGTTGACGCCCTTCTGGTTCGGCAGTGCCGCGCCCTGGAGGCTGGCTGCCCCTACACCGTGGGCGACATCCGCAAGCTGGTGGCCGTTCAGCTGGAATCGGCCCTGCACGCCATCGCCTTCTGCTGATGGATGCCCCTGATATGGCCGCCCGCTGGGCGGCGGACGACCTGTACAGCGGCCCTGATGATCCACGCCTGGCGGTCGATTTGGCCGCCG
>JGI994J12354_10006004_pt1 | contig 10269 bp, 7 predicted proteins | sample IntmicLarv3ML3BL_FD_12354 | JGI IMG/M metagenome (IMG submission 12354)
CTTGACACCGATACATACATTCGAAATCCGCCTCATTCGAGGCACTTTCTCATGTTTTGCGTGTCCCAAAGTCATGTATTTCATGCAAGCATGAAATACATGCCCTTTTGACACTGGTATCATTATATGAAAAAAATGTAAAAAGTACCATTGACAATATAATGTATAATTTGTAAGATATCACCATGATAAAAGATTTAGTAATTAAATCAACAGACAAAATTCAATGTGCAAAGGAATGGTACTGGGACTCAGATACTAATGGCTGGTCGGGATATCATATATGGTGTGTTGATGGAGGAGCAGCACAAATAGAAAAAGCTGGAGAGAGGTATTGCCTTTTTCCAGGAGATATTTTTATTTTTGATTTCAGGTACAGATATCTTTGCAAACATGATTCGAAAAATCCACTTAAGGTGACATCGGTTTATTTCTCAGGGGATCTTCCATCGCTACAGAGTGATTTGTTCAAGCAAGAAAAAATATTGTATGATGTTATTCATAAAGCTGTGGAATGTTATACAGAGGGTGAAAGAGAGCTTGCACTTATGTGGCTATATCCAGCCGTTGAAGAAATTGTGAAAGGGAAGAGAAAAAAACGAGAAATTTGTGAAAAGATACAGATGGCAGTTCGTTTATTGGAAGAAAAAAAATTCCGTGACTTTACATTAGAAGAAATAGCAGCAGAAATTGGATACTCTCAAAATCATTTCATTCGGGTATTCACGCAAGATATGGGCATCACGCCACTGCAATATTGTATCAAAAGAAAAGTTGAGCAAGCTAGAAGTATGTTATTATATTCAAATATGACAGTGAGTGAGATTGCCTATAGCCTAGGATATAATGATATTAGTTATTTTACCAAAGTTTTTAAGCAAAATACAAAATATTCACCAAGTGAATATAGGGATAGAAATTTGAACAGATGAAAATCTTCAGAGCTTTATTTTTTAAAGATAAAGCTCCGAAGATTTTTTGTTGCGGATAAAGAGTGAGTCTACTCTATTTGTAGCATACAAAAAATGTACACCTTATCCAAAAAAACTCCTGTATAATTTGACTAGATTATGTATTATGATGAACATACAAATAGGTAATTGTGAAACAAAAGCTACCAGTAATGTGGGTTTTAAGTATGTCACAAATTCCTAAATGAATATATAAAAGGAGAGGGATACAGATGAAAGGAAAAATGAAAAAGACAGTAATGAAAAAATTTGTTGCAATTTGTATGGTCTGCGTGATGGGAATTGGCATTAGTGCATGTGGAGCAGGTACAGGTGAAGAACCCCAAACGAGTGGGGAAGAGGCTGCGTTGGAAGAGCCTCAAGCGAATGGGGAAAAGAAAGAACTGAGTTTATGGCATTATTGGGACGCTGAAGGTATGCAAGGAGCGGTTGCAAGGCTAGCAGATGATTATGAGCAAGAAACAGGTGTGAAAATAAATGTAACGTATGTGCCTTATACAGAGTACACACAGAAACTTCTTGTTTCTGCGACAGGCGGAGATATACCAGATTTACTGTTTTTTGGCGGTAATGAAACAGCTACATATGTTGAAGCAGGAATTTTAGCTGATATTACAGATAAAATTGAAGCAAGTGGAACGATGGATAACTCTTTTGAGGGTGTAATTGAAGAACATAAGGTAGGGGATTCATTGTATGGACTTCCACTATATGCTAACTGTCTAGCTTTGTTTTATAACAAGGATATAGTGCAGACACCACCAGAAACATTAAGCGAATTGTATGAAACAGCTAAAGCAGTGACAAAAGATGAGATGTATGGATTTGCAATGTCTGGTATTGCAGGTGAAGAAAGTTCATTTCAGTTTCTCCCCTTTGTATGGTCTGCAAAAGAAGATATGAATACGATAAACGGTCCAGGAACGGTACAGGCTTTAGATACCTTGGCCAAAATGATAGAAGAGGGAATTATGACAAAGGACGTTGTTAATTATACACAACAGGACGTTAGAATTGCCTTTGAAACAGGAAGAGCGGCGATGATGATTAATGGACCGTGGCAAGTTCCATCATTGACGGAAAATGTACCAGATATGGACTGGGGTGTAGCGATGATTCCTAAAGTAGATGGCGGAGAATTTGCTTCTGTATTAGGTGGAGAGAGCTTTGGTGTAGGAAAGGGGTCAGATATTGATGGAGCTTGGGAGTTTGTTGATTTCTTGATGGAAGCGGAACGATATGGAGAATTACTAAGAGATATTGGACAGTTGCCAGCGGACAAAGAAACAGCACAGGATAGCTATTATCAAGATGATCCAGTAAGAAAGTTATTTGTTGAACAATTGGAATGTGCAAGACCAAGATTGGTATCTCCGAAATATAATGAAATGTCAAAAGCATTGCAGACAGCTATAGGCGGAGCACTTTCGGGAAGTGTCGGTGCACAAGAAGCATTGGATCAAGCGGCGGAGATAATTGTACCGCTTTACGAAGAATTTCAGAACAGTAAATAAATAGAATTTTGGCAGTGTAAAGAGGCCTAGTAAAATGGTGAGGAATACTTTACACTGTCAAATTTTTAAGGAGCGGAACTAGATGAAAAAAAAGAATCACTTACAAAAGGATATCGTTAATTACACATTTATTCTTCCAGCAGCTATATTCATTATTGTTTTCATGTTTTATCCCATTGTATATAATATCATTATGAGCTTTAAAGACGTTACTATCAGTAATCTAGTGAATGGCAGTCAGGAATTCATAGGACTCGAAAATTTTAAAAGTATTTTTCGAGATATGTATTTTAGGAATTCCATAAAAAACACATTTGTATTTATGTTTTTCTGCCTTTCCTTTCAGCTTATATTTGGATTTCTATTTGCTATGTATTTTAATAAAAAATTCAAAGGAAGCAGATGGATGAGAGCGATACTTCTAGTAGCATGGATGAATCCCATTGTTATAACAGGAACCATTTTTAAATGGTTTTTGGCTGGAGACGGGGGAATAGTGAATTATGTGCTTATGCACGTGGGACTGATAAATAGCCCAATTAATTTTCTTGCAAGTCCGACAACAGCTCTTGGGAGCGTTATCTTTGCAAATATATGGGTTGGCATACCATTTAACATGATTATTTTGCTTTCTGGACTGCAGAATATTCCAGAAGAATTGTATGAGTCTGCCGCCATTGATGGAGCGGGGAAAATAGCACAGCTTCGTCACATAACCTTGCCGATGATGAAATCTACAATAACGGTTTTGATATTATTGGGATTTATTTATACGTTTAAAGTTTTTGATATTATTTATGCCATGACTGGAGGAGGTCCAGCAAATGCATCGCAGATACTTCCGTATTATGCATATGAACTGTCATTTAAAGTATTTAAATTTGGACAAGGTGCGGCAGCCTCTACTATTTCTTTTCTTATTATTGCTGTTCTAGCAGTTGTATACGTTTATATAGCAAAAAAGGAGGACGTGGGATGAAGAAGAGAAAAGGAATTTTGCTTTCTGTAAGTGGTTTATGCATCGTTGTGGTATTCTTGATTCCGATTTATTGGATGGTGATTTCTGCACTAAAAGACAGTATGGAGATATTTGCGAATCCGCCTACGATGTTTCCTAAAGAAATATATTTGAATAATTTCCAAAAACTAATTTCCGATAGAGAGTTTACCAAATATCTGAAAAATAGCAGTATTATAGGGTTGGGATCTATGTTTTTGGCGGTAGTCTTGGCTGCACCATGTGCATATGGCTTAGCAAGAAAAAAGATAAAAGGGGCAGAATTACTTTTGTTCGTTATTATCATTATCCAGATGGTGCCTAGCACATCTATGGCACTTCCCTTATATGCAATGTTCACAAAGATTAAATTTACGAATAATTATATAGGTATCATTATTGCAAATGTTGTCTCGTCGTTGCCGTTTGTGGTACTGGTACTCAGAACCTCATTTTTGAGTATTCCGTCGGGACTAGAGGAAGCAGCATATATTGATGGCTGTGGTGCATGGAGAGCTTTCACCAGAATCATTTTACCCTTGATAAAACCAGCATTACTAACATGTGCAACTTTCAGCTTTGTTTTTGCATGGGGAGAATTCATGTACTCACTGGTATTGTTGTCAGATAAACAATATTGGCCGTTAACGGTAGGCATGAGAACATTTATTGGTCAGTACGGAACGGACTGGGGTAGTCTTATGGCTGCGGCGACACTAGCATCTCTTCCTATAATTATCATCTTTGTACTAACTCAGAAATATGTTGTGGGAGGTATCACGGCTGGAGCAATAAAAGGATAAGTGCAAAATAAATTTGAGGTTGGTATTGATTATGTATGTATGGATTCATAAGATTTCTCTTCAATATAAAATAGCAGGAATTATTATAATATTTGTTCTAGGTCCGATAGCTATTTTAGGGGTCGTAGGTTATATAAAAATGTATAATGTGACATTGAGAGATGTGGAGGGAATCTATGTAACGCAGACTAATAATGTGATGAAAGATACAGAATCAATATTGAAACAATACGAAAAGAGTATAGAAAGCTTTTACAACGTAAAAGGGGGCGGCTATAGCTTTCCTGTAAATATAGATGAGCAGATGGAACTTCGTCTTTTATTGGAAGAAATGAGAAAAGAAAATGAGTGGATTGCAGGAATAGGACTGATTTTTCAAGATGGAACGGAACTGTATTCGAATGCGGGATATATTGCTTATTATGATATCACAAGACTTACCCAGAAAAATATGGAACTATATCGCAAATGGCAGGAAGATGAGGATATAAGGGCAAAGTGGTTTGTTGCGGTGGACAGAAAAAATCCATATGTAGTTTGCAGCAAAACAGTGAAAAACATATATAAAAATGAAGTTATTGGAACAATGGTTTTGTATATTTCTACTACCATATTTGTTGATATTGAAAGGACGTACAGTGATAATAAAATTATCATAGCCGATGAAAGCAATTATATAATTTGGTCTAACATCAGTGAAGAATTGAAAGAGAAAGTTTATGATGAGAAACTAGATGTTGGAAGCGACAGAATGGTGTTGTATGGCACACAGGAGCATGAATTTTTCTGCATAGCAAAAAAATCAGCATACAATGAATGGAACTATTTGTTGTTTGTCCCAAGAGAGGAAGTTTATGGACAAATGAGAATCTTTACCAGCTATTTTATTGCGGTAATAGGAATCATTGTGATATTTATGGCTATGGGGATTTTCTTTATTAACAGAAATGTTTCTAAACCGATTCAAAGACTGATTGTGATTATGAATCATGTTGATACATTAGATAAGATTAATCTAAAAATAACAACAAACCGAGAAGATGAGATTGGATATTTATACAAAACCTATAGCAAACAAAATCAAAGAATTGCAACATTAATCAAGGAATTGGAAGAAGCGTATATCAAGGATAAAGAAAAAGAAATCAAATTGTTGCAAAACCAGATGAATCCCCATTTTATTTATAATACACTGGATTGCATCGGCTGGAGCATCTATGTGAAAAATATCCCTGAGGTATCGGAGGTTCTTTATTCCCTCTCTACAATTCTCCGTTATTCAGTAAAGGAAATGAATCAATTGGTCTGTTTGAAAGATGAACTGGAAATGCTGAAATGTTATATTTCTATTCAAAGGTTCCGTGTTGAAGAACGTTTTGATGTGGTATATGATGTTGATGAAACATTATTGTGGTATAAAACAATTAAATTTACATTTCAACCTTTTGTGGAAAATGCATTCATACATGCCTTTAAAGATATGGATAGTGATTGTATGATTACAATCAAGTTAAGAGAAGACGGAGATAATATTACGATTCATATTGAAGACAACGGAGGCGGAATCTCACAAAAGACATTGAATATGTTAAATAATTTTCAGTCTGACGGAATTGGAATTAATAATGTAAATCGGTCTATGATATTGCAGTTTGGAGAGGAATATTCAGTGAAGATAGAAAGTACACACCCTCATGGAACCAGAATCACCTTAGTAATCCCGAAAATTTTATGACAAGAATAGAGAAGATGAGATGTTTTACATACTTGTAATTGACGATGAACCTAAAATATTAAGCGGAATTGTCACAATGCTTGAAAATTTTTTGGAAAAGTCTGAAGTGACAGTCATTGGCTACAAATCGGTGGAAAATTTATTAAAATATCAAGGGAAAATTGACATTCTGATTACAGATATATGTATGCCAGATGTTGATGGAATTAAGCTGGGCAAAATTATAAGAAAGCGATATTCAGATACTAAAATTATTTTAATCAGTGGCAGCGAAAGTTTTTCTTTTGCACAGGAAGCCATTAAGATTCAAGCTGCTGCATATCTGATAAAACCAATTAATAGGAATGAAATGAAAGAGATGGTTTTGTCGATTGTCAATGTTCTGAAAGTACAAAAAAGCAGGTCGTCGGATAATATTAGAAAGGAAGAGTTATACCGGATTGTTACATATCAGTGTAAGGAAAGTGAAGTACTGAAAGCATTTTTTGGAAAAATAGAATCTTACGCTATCTGCTTATTTGAAAGTGGAGATGAAAAAGGGAGACGACAAGAATTATTTCTGCTACAAAAGCATATCGCTAGACAACTTTGTATATATAGTGTGGATTGTGATTTGGTGGAATTATCTGCCACTAGAGTGATGGCAGTCATGTATGATGGTTGGGATAAGTATGGATATATCATCGAAAAGATTATTAGCGAGGCACTTGCGAAAGGGGAAAAAATCAAAGTAGGAGTCAGTGGTCGATTTTATACATCAAAAGACATACTGACAGCATATCGACACAGCTACATTGCTTTAAAAGGTGAACTGTACTATCAGGAAAAGAACATATTTTTTTATGAATCGTCAGCCAGTTCTTTTTATTTGGAATTGGATAGGTTACTTGTGTCGATATTTACTAATTTGAAAGGCGGTGATATAGAAAGAACCTTAAACGTCATTGATGAAATTTACCATACATGTAAGGAGAACAGGGTATCTATCTATGAATTACAGAATATTTTCTCAAGTGTAGCAGGTACGATTCAGAATTATATTGAAAAGGAAATACGTATGGAAAATGATTCTATAAAGGAGGAACTGGTACATTTAAAACATATAGAAATGTTTAAAAGCTGGGAAAGTTATCGAGATAGTATCACACAGATTTTTCAGGATATTATAAAATGTAAAGAACAGTTGAATGAAATAAAGGAAAAACAGTATATACAGAAAGCGTTACAATATATTGCCGGTCATTTTCAGTTTGATATCTCATTAGATGAAGTTGCGGCATATGTGAATTTAAATTCTTCATACTTCAGCCACTATTTTAAAAAACAAGTCGGTGTAAATTTTGTTGAATACGTCACACGCATAAGACTGCAAGAAGCACAGCTTTTATTATCTGAACCAGATATAAAAATCAAAGAAATTGCCTCTAAAGTGGGCTTTAGAGATGCTAGATATTTCGCCAAGATTTTTAAAAATTATATGGGAGTAACACCAAGCCAATATCATGAGGTTATAAAGGAAATTGAGAATATAAAATTATAAAAAGGAGGTTTCATATGGGACAAGAAGTTAAAGAACAACAAACAGGAGATCTTAGAAATAACAGTGATTTTCTGATAGGATACTTTGAAGAAAGGAATGGTGCACTTCACTATCGATATGATGCAGAACGGGTGATTATTGAACCTTGGGGTACTAACTCTTTGCGGGTACGTGCATCAAAGATGCCAGAGATGCCATCAGAGCTTTGGGCACTTGAGGAGCAGCTAGAAAATAAAGCCCAAATTGTTATTCATGAATATTCGGCAGAAATAGTGAATGGTAAGATTAAGGCAGTAATAAATAATATCGGAAAAGTTTTCTTTTATAACCAAAGGGGGGAACTTTTGCTTGAAGAATTCGTACGAAACAGAGAAGATCCGTTTGCTGATACCTGCAGTGCACTGTTAGTTGAGGCGAGGGAGTTCAAGCCATTAATTGGTGGGGATTATTCACTAAATATGCGATTTGTGTCTAATTCAGATGAAAAAATATATGGTATGGGTCAGTACCAGCAGGACTTTTTAAACATGAAAGGTGCAGACTTAGAACTGGCACACCGAAATTCACAGGCAAGTGTTCCATTTATGATTTCTTCGTTAGGATATGGATTTTTATGGAATAACCCTGCTGTGGGTCGGGTGAATTTTGCTAAAAATATTACTACATGGGAAGCTTTTTCGACGAAAAAATTGGATTACTGGATTACTGCTGGAGATATGCCGGCGGAGATAGAAGAAGCTTATGCGGCTGTTGTTGGAAAAGTACCAATGATGCCAGAGTATGGGCTTGGGTTTTGGCAGTGTAAGCTGCGTTACCAAACACAGGAGGAACTACTTGAGGTAGCACGAGAATATAAACGACGTGAGCTGCCGATTGATGTAATTGTTGCGGATTTTTTTCACTGGCCCAAGCAGGGTGACTTCCGCTTTGATCCTGTCTACTGGCCGAATCCAGATGAAATGATTACAGAATTGAAAGAAATGGGAATTGAGTTAATGGTTTCTGTATGGCCAATGGTGGATTATTTAAGTGAGAACTTTGAAGAGATGAAAGCAAAGGGACTGTTGACCCGTGTGGACAAGGGGGTGCGTATCGACCATACTTATATGGGAAATACAATTCATTATGATACTACAAATCCTGAAGCACGTGAATACGTGTGGAAAAAGTGCAAGAAGAACTACTATGATAAAGGGGTAAAGATTTTCTGGCTAGATGAGGCAGAACCAGAGTATTCTGTTTATGACTTTGAAAATTATCGTTATCATCTAGGACCGAATACACAGATAGGCAATATCTATCCAGTAATGTATGCAAAGACCTTTTTTGATGGCATGAGCGAGGAGGGGCAGAAGCAAGTGGTGAATCTTTTACGTTGTGCTTGGGCAGGAAGTCAGAAGTATGGTGCTTTAGTATGGTCTGGAGATATCCACTCCAGCTTTGCAAGCTTGCGTAATCAGATGGTTGCCGGTCTTAATATGGGAATTGCGGGTATTCCATGGTGGACCACAGATATCGGGGGATTTTTTGGAGGAGATGTGAATGATGAAGACTTCAAAGAGGTATTGATTCGTTGGTTCCAATATGGGACATTCTGCCCAGTAATGCGTCTTCATGGATATAGAATGCCATATCAACCACAGTATGGAGCATCTGGAGGAGCCGCCTGTGTTTCAGGAGCATCTAATGAAGTGTGGAGTTATGGTGAAAGAGTATATGAAATATGCCAGAAGTATTTAAATATTCGGGAAAATCTAAGGACATATACAAGAGAACGAATGAAAGAAGCTCATGAGAAAGGGACACCTGTGATGCGACCATTATTCTATGATTTTCCAGAGGATTCGAAGAGCTGGGGAATAGAGAACCAGTATATGTATGGACCAGATATTCTAGTAACACCAGTAGCACATGAAAATATGGAGGCTATGGAGGTTTATCTTCCAGCAGGGACTGTATGGACGAATGCATGGACAAAAGAAGTTTTTGATGGTGGGCAAAGTGTTGTGGTTAAAACACCTATCGAGCAGATTCCATTGTTTACGAGAAAAGGATTTGAACTAAAAATATAAGAGAAAGTAGAGTAATTCTACTCGGAAGCATTATTGAAAACGGCAAAAACACCTTCAATTGAAGATATTTTTACCGTTTTTTCTGTACTTATTATTTTTCAATATAATCCACATACAAATGCTTCTCTTGATCAAAATACTGTCCCTCAAATAATCCAATCAAAGTGGTATCTAATGTGATTTTAAGAGTATTAGTACCAGCGTGAATACAATTGTTTGGAACCAAAAAGCGATAAGGGCTCCAACAGCATATTCCAAGCGGAGTATCATTTAAGGAAACTTGGATAGAATCCTGTAACCAAGAATCAGAAATCCGAAGTTCGTTTATCGTGTCAATTAAATTCTCTAATTGATAGATATAAGTAATAGCACCAGCATAGAAAGGAATCTTGCTGGTTAAGTGATTCTTTGGATAACCAGTAGGTTCAAAAGGAAGAAGCTTCCAAGAATCCTGATAAGCCACGACGGAAAAATCACCCATAAGATAAAGCGGGTTGCGAGCTCCGCCAAAGGTACTATCAGTAGCTAGTTCTAGCCGAATCGTGTTCTTTCCTTTATGACAATAGGAAGCAATATCCTGTGATTTATTTGTTGGTAGATAGTGGGTTCGATACTTAAAATCATCAGCAGATAGGGG
>JGI994J12354_10006005_pt1 | contig 10269 bp, 7 predicted proteins | sample IntmicLarv3ML3BL_FD_12354 | JGI IMG/M metagenome (IMG submission 12354)
CCATAAGAGCGGGAAAGTAAATGTTCAGATTAGTTATGAAGATGATTAAGAAAAGTGTTTATCATTAGAAATACACTTGCTTTGTATAGGCAAGTGAAGTGGCTGATACAAAAAGGAAATGTGGCTGATAGATGGTCGCATTTCTTTTTTGTGTTGTGTCCGTTTCGCGAGAAAACATGTATTGTGCTTGCAAAAGTATGGGGAATCAAATAGAATATAAGATATTCGATAAAGCAGAGGAAATGAGGGGAAAGTTTATGGAAACGAAAAAGAAGTTTGGTTTATTTACGGCAATTTCTATGATTGTGGGAATTGTGATAGGATCAGGAATTTTCTTTAAAAGCGATAATGTTTTAGTCGCAACAGAGGGAAATGTGGTGTTAGGGATATTGGTGTTTGGTATGGCAGCCTCTGCAATTGTGTTTGGTAGTTTGTCTATTGCAGAATTGGCGATGCGTTCAGATGGAACAGGTGGGATTATCGTTTATGCAGAAGAGCATGTTCACCCACGTGTGGCGCAAATGTTTGGCTGGGTGCAGAATTTTGTGTATTATCCAACGGTAACGGTTGTAGTTTCTTGGGTAATTGGTATCTATACCTGCATTTTGTTTGGTATCGAGGCGACACTTGAGTTGCAAGTAATGATAGGTGTTGCATTTATGACCTTACTGTATGTTATGAACTATATTAGTGTAAAACTGTCAGGTTATTTTCAAAATACGTCTACAATTGTAAAAATTATTCCACTTTTCATTGTTGCGATTGTTGGAATCTTGTTTGGAGAGCCTAATTTTTCCGTGGTGGAACATGCGACTTCCGCAGTAAAAGGAGCGGGCTGGATAGCAGCAGTTGGGCCAATTGCATTTTCTTATGACGGTTGGATTGTAGCAACCAGTGTTTCGCATGAAATTAAGAACGAGAAGAAAAATTTGCCAAAGGCGTTGGTGATTGCACCGATTTTTATTTTGATTATTTATGTGTGTTACTTCTTGGGGATTTCTTTACTTGTGGGACCGGAGAGGATTATGGAACTTGGAGATGCGCATGTGGATGTGGCGTTTAATTCTTTTCTAGGAAGTTTTGGTTCTAAAATCTTCTTGGTGTTTGTCATTATTTCGATTATGGGAACGACGAACGGACTTATCTTAGGCGGTAGCCGAGGTGTGTATGCATTGGGACTAAAAGGGATGATACCAAAGTCAAAAGTATTTGCAAAAATTAATGGAAAACACGATGTACCGCTTAATGGATTATTGTTATATTATGCAATCTGTATTGTTTGGATGGGGATTCACTATATTACGACGAAATATCAATTGCTGTCTAACTCAGATGTATCGGAAATATCGATTGTAACGATGTACATGTTATACTTTGTGCTCTATATACAAGTGATAAAAATGAAAAAAAGAGGCGTCATAACAAGCGCATGGAGAGGATATGTCATTCCGGTACTTGCAATGTTTGGGTCTATATTTATCTTTGTTGGCGGTATACAAAATAAAATGTTCTTGGCATATGTAGGCTTTAGCGCAGTGGTGGCAATCATTGCGGCGTTATACAAAACAAAACCTACACGTAAGTCATAGAGCATAGCCTGTGCTTGGAAGGGAAGGCGATGCACTTATCAGTGAAGCGAAATAAGGAAAGATAAAACGTTATAGCTAAAAGCTATAGGGTGCGAAAGTATATAGGTAGTACCATTATTATCGTTATTCGTTTATCATGATGTTGGGGGACAAAAGGTGTTTGACCCCATGATACCTATGGCTTTCTCCGCACTTCGTGCTTTTGCAAGCCTGAAACACATGATCTTTTGACCCTGGTATCATATCATTGATTTGAATTAAGAAAACGGAGGTTTTACACATGGGAAAGAAACGTAGAGAAGAGAGACGCTTAGGATTTGAAACATTGCAATTACATGTAGGACAAGAAGAGGCGGATGCAGTAACTGATGCACGCGCAGTTCCAATTTATCAAACGAGTTCCTATGTGTTTAAGAATAGCGATCATGCAGAAGCGCGCTTTGCACTAAAGGACGCAGGGAATATTTACGGACGCTTAACGAACCCGACACAAGATGTCTTTGAGAGACGAGTTGCAGCGTTAGAAGGTGGTGTTGCAGCACTCGCAGTGGCCTCTGGAGCGGCAGCAGTGACTTATGCAATCGAGAATATTGCTGGAAGTGGTGACCATATCGTATCGGCGAAGAATATCTATGGTGGAACGTACAACTTGCTTACGCACACATTTCCGACTTATGGAATCGATACTACATTTGTCGACCCATTTGATTATGAGGAAGTAAGAAATGCGATTCAGGAAAATACAAAACTTATCTTTATAGAAACCTTGGGGAACCCGAATTCTGAGGTAGTCGATATTCGTAAAATAGCAGATATTGCACATGAACATAAGATTCCATTATTGATTGATAGCACATTTTCAACACCATATTTGCTTCGACCAATTGAACACGGCGCAGATATTGTGATTCATTCGGCAACGAAATTTATTGGCGGGCATGGAACGACACTTGGTGGTGTGATTGTTGATGGTGGGAAGTTTGATTGGGAAGCGTCAGGGAAGTTTCCTGGATTGACACAGCCCAATGCAAGTTACCACGGTGTAAGTTTCACAAAAGCAGTGGGAGCGGCGGCATTTGTAACGAGAATCCGCGCAGTCTTGCTTAGAGACACAGGCGCAGCCATTTCTCCACTCAATGTATTTCTACTATTACAAGGGCTAGAAACTTTGTCACTTCGTGTAGAGCGACATGTTGAAAATACATTAAAAGTTATCAACTATCTAAACGCGCACCCACAAGTGGAAAAGGTACATCATCCGTCCGTAAGTGAAGAGGAAGAGCAGAAGAACTTGTATGCAAAATACTATCCAAACGGTGGTGGCTCTATCTTTACCTTTGAGATACAAGGCGATGCGAAGAAGGCGAGAGATTTTATAGATGAATTAGAACTTTTCTCACTTCTTGCAAATGTTGCAGACGTGAAATCACTTGTGATTCATCCAGCATCTACCACACACTCGCAGATGAATGAAGAAGAACTTGCAGAAGCAGGTATTCGACCCAATACGATTCGTTTATCTATTGGAACAGAGAATATTGCAGATATTATAGAAGATTTAGACGAAGCATTTAAGGCAGTAAACTAAAGAAAACTTTTAGACAAAGAAGCGGTAAGGGAAATGTAAGATGATGGCGAGCAAGAGCGGCAGCACCTTTATGATGAAGAAAGAGGTATAAGACATGGTATACTTTGACTATGCGGCGAACACACCTACGGATGAAAGAGTGCTTAAGCGCTTCTTAGATACGGCTCAAAAGTACATAGGCAATGCAAATTCCAACCATACAGTAGGCCAAGAGGCGCATGCGAAGATGCAAGAAATAACGCAGTCTATAGCAGCATTACTAGGAGTAAAACCGACAGAGGTTATCTATACTTCTGGTGCGAGTGAGTCGAATAATTTTGCGATCAAAGGTATTGCAAATGCAAAAAAGCATGTTGGCAAGCATATTATTACATCCTTCTTAGAACATGCCTCGGTGGGCGCCTCGATTATGCATCTGCAAGAGCAGGGTTATGAAGTAGATATGGTAGATATTACAAGAGAGGGGAAAGTAGATACCAAACATTTGCGAGAGCTGATGCGAAAGGATACCATCTTAGCAACCGCTTGTGCAGTGGATAGTGAGCTTGGAGTTGTGCAGCCGATAGAAGAGATGGATAAGATTGTGCGAGAATATCCAGACTGTGCATTTCATATAGATGCGACCCAAGCAATTGGGAAGATAGCGTATTCGTTTGCGTTTGGAGATACGATAAGCCTAGCCCCTCATAAGTTTTATGGCTTAAACGGCTGTGGGCTTGTGATAAAGAAAGAAAAGTTGGTTATTCCACCACTGATTATGGGTGGTGCAAGTACGACGATTTATAGAAGTGGAACGCCAGCGCTTGCGCTGGCAGATTCTATTTTGGCAACACTTGAAATTTACCTAAGTGATATGAAAGAACGCTTATCTTATGTGGAGCGTTTAAAAGAAGCGTTGGTGTTATTTTTTGATAAATTTGATAATGTAAGAATTAATAGTCCGCAAACTTCGATTCCATATGTGATAAATGTGAGTGTAGAAGGGGTGGGCGCTTTTGCATTTCAGCAATTGCTAGATAAGCGAGGTGTTTGCATTTCGACAAAATCAGCGTGTTCCTCGCCTAAGACACCTTCAAAACCAGTGCTTGTGGTTACACAGGATAAGAAAAATGCAAGATCATCTTGGCGCTTGAGTCTAAGCCATATGACGACGCAGGAAGAAATAGAAACGTTTCAGAGTATATTTACCGATATTATAGAGGGAGCATAGTGAGAGTTACGCATGAAAAGAGAATTGAAAACGCATCAACTAATTGAACGAAGCATTATTAAGAAGTATAGAAAAGAAATATGGAATCCATTTATCGTGGCAATCAAAAGGTATCAGCTAATCGAAGCGGGGGATCATATTGCGGTCTGTATATCAGGTGGCAAGGATTCGATGCTTTTGGCAAAACTGATGCAGCAGTTACATAAGCATAGTGAGGTGCCGTTTGAGCTGACCTTCTTAGTTATGGATCCTGGATATAATCCGTTTAATCGGCAGAAGATAGAAGACAATGCAAGGATTCTTCAGGTGCCGATTGAAGTATTTGAAACCGATATTTTTGATACGGTGGAAGATATAGAGAAATCGCCTTGCTATATATGTGCAAGGATGCGAAGAGGGCATTTGTACAATAAGGCGAAGGAACTTGGATGTAATAAGATTGCGCTTGGTCATCATTTTAGCGATGTGATAGAGACGACGGTGATGGGAATGTTTTATAGTGCGCAGATTCAAGCAATGTTGCCGAAACTTCATAGCACCAATTTTGAGGGAATGTCGTTGATTCGCCCAATGTATTGTATCCATGAAGATGCGATTATTGCATGGAAGAATCATAATGAGCTTTCTTTTATTCAGTGCGCCTGTCGCTTTACGGAAAATTGTACCATTGTGGATAATGCAGGCGGTGGTTCGAAACGCCAAGTTGTAAAGGGGATTATCAAGAATTTGAAAAAGGAAAATCCATACATTGAGAAAAATATTTTCAATAGTATACACGATGTCAATGTGGATACGATGATTGGTTTTAAATACAAAGGAGAAGTGCATGACTTCTTAGATATGTACAAGCGATAATGTGCATATTTGTTAGATTATATATTAAACACTACTTGGCGTCATGGAGCAAGTTGCTTCTAAATCATTATCTTTCATATATTCTAGTCCCCAATCATACATGGTTCTTAAGAGAGGTTTTAGACTTCGGCCAAAATCAGTCAAGGAATATTCTACTTTTGGTGGCACGATAGGAAAAACCTCACGGTGTAACAGATTATCACGTTCTAGCTCTCGAAGTTGCTGAGTCAACATCTTAGGAGTTGCTTGCACAATAATCTTTTGCAGTTCACCATATCGCAGAGTGCCGTCAAGCAAATGCCACAAAATCAAAGCCTTATATTTCCCGCCAATCAGAGATAACGTTGCGTCAACAGGACAATGAATTCCAGAATTATTACAGCTCATATCAATTTCCTCCTAATACTATATTTTTGGATAGTATAGCACATATGGACTTGTATGCCAATGCATGTTAATATATATGTATAAGAGGTATGACTTGGTAATCAAATTTGACAAAAAGGAGGAGTGTAAACGTTGAATGTTTTAACAGAAAAATTGAAAGAAGCGCTATCAGCAATTTCGCCTATTATCATCATAGTGCTAGTTCTTAACTTTACATTGGCGCCTATATCGGGGATGCTTTTGGGGCATTTTATGATAGGGGCATTTGCAATTGTAATTGGTCTGGCGGTACTATTAGTTGGAATCGACTTAGGGGTACTTCCGTTTGGACGCCATATGGGTAGTTCATTTTTGAAGTCGAATAAGGTATGGTATGTGATTGTGCTTGGTTTCTTTCTCGGTTTCTTTGTAAATATTGCAGAACCTGCGTTGCAAGTATTGGCACAACAGGTTTCTTCTGTAATGGGTGGTTTTCTCTCTACGACACTTATCCTTGTGGTAGTTTCCATAGGTACAGGGGGGATGTTGGCGATAGGAGTACTTCGGATTGTGAAAAATATTTCCCTACGAACGGTATTTGTTGTATCATATGGCATTATATTTTGCTTGGCAATCTTTTCCTCTTCGGATATGTTAGCAATTGGTTTTGATGCATCTGGTGCTACGACGGGAGCGCTTACGGTACCGCTGGTTTTATCGCTAGCAGTCGGCGTTGCTTCTATGAAAAGAGATAGCAAGTCTTCGGAAGAAGATAGCTTTGGCTTGGTAGGGATTATGTCAACGGGAGCGATTCTTGGTGTTCTTATCTTGAATCTATTTGTCAGAACAGATGAGGTTACCGGAGTGCTAGAAACACAAAGTGTTCAAACCAATTCGCTTTTGGGGCCGTTTATTGCGGAATTTTCAACCGTAGCGAAGGAATCGTTGATTGCGTTGCTACCGTTGGTACTTATGTTCTTGGCTTTTCAGAAGGTGAAATTTCACTTAGGTAAGCGTCAATTTATCAAGATATTTGTAGGTTTCATATATACATACATCGGCTTGGTGCTCCTCTTAGTAGGGGCAAATGCAGGATTTATGAATGTAGGAAATATCATTGGGCAACAATTAGCGGCGTATGATAGTAAGGCAATTATCGTGGTTGCAGGGTTTATACTTGGTATGTTTGTGATTCTGACAGAGCCTGCGGTTTATATCCTAACGGAACAAATTGAAGAGATTACAAGCGGATATATAAAGAGAAAGACGGTTTTGCTAACTTTATGTTTAGGAGTTGCCTTCGCAGTAGGTTTATCTATGTTGCGAATCGTAGTTCCAGGAATTCAGTTATGGCATTACTTGGTTCCGGGCTTTCTAATTTCTCTTGCACTTATGTTTTTTGTGCCAAAATTGTTTATCGGCATCGCGTTTGATTCAGGCGGTGTTGCGTCGGGTCCGATGACGGCAACATTTGTCTTGGCATTTGCGCAAGGTGCCTCGGACGCAGTGGAATACTCGAATATATTGGTGGATTCCTTTGGGGTCATTTCGATGGTTGCAATGACACCCCTTATCGCATTACAGGTACTTGGATTAATTTATAAGATAAAATCAAAACAAAGTGAAAGGGAGGCGCAAGCGTAATGTCAGGAGTTGATTTGATATGTTGTGTGGTTAATAATGGAGATGCTTCCAAGATTATGAAAGTAGCCAGGAAATACGGTGTACAAGGCATGAGCGTCTCAATTGGGCGAGGTACAATAAATAATCGTTTATTAGAATTCTTGCAGTTGAATGAGTCGCGCAAAGAATATGTTAGCATGATTGTAGAGAGCACGAAAACTGCTGAAACAATACAGGGGATTAGTAAAGATATGGGATTTGCAAAGCCGAATCATGGAATTGCATTTTCACATTCTGTATCAGAAGTTGTGGTACGAGGTAAAAAGCGTGTTTGCAAGCAAGAGGATAATACACAAGCAAGAGAGGTGAAGAAAACAATGTATAATGCAATTCATGTGGTAGTTGAAAAGGGCAGAGCGGAAGATGTCGTTGCAGTAGCTACGAAAGCAGGTGCTAGAGGCGGTACCATCTTAAACGCCAGAGGAGCAGGAAGCGAAGAGGCACAGAAGTTTTTCTCGCTGGAGATTGAGCCAGAAAAAGAGAAAGTTTTCATTATCACAAAAGCAGAGTTAAAAGATGCGATTGTAGATGCAATAACGAAGCATCTTGAGGTTGAAGAAGCTGGAAATGGGATTGTATATGTGTTAGATGTGAATGAGGCGTATGGGTTGCAGTAGGAAATGTATACCTGATTAGGAAGAAATAAATAGATAGAAAAATAGGGGAAACCTAGATTTGTTCAAAAAAACTGAACGAATCTGGGTTTTTTATTGTTTTTTGTTTGTTTTGTGAAAACAATGAAAAGAAGGGGGAAGTCTGGGAAGCTAGAATTTGAGAGGGGTTTGGGTGTGGGAAATATTTTGACGTTTGATGCTGTGGGAATAAGGGTGTGGCAAAATGTATACTTTGCGCCACACCCTCTTTTTGGATAGATTTTCAACGTATTTATCGTATTTGTATCATCTTAGCAAGGGTGTGGCAAAAAGTATACTTTATGCCACACCTTACCCATTGTGGATACAAAGGTCGAAGGCGAAACGATGAAGGGGAATTCTTAAATCTTAGAGGTGGTTCATTTTGTGGGGGATGTTGATGATAGAGATTAGAAGAGTGGGGTTACTGAAGAAGAGGGGATAGAGATGGGGAAGGAGGACAGGAGAGATACGCAGATGGGAAAAATCGTAGGTGCACGATTTTATGCGAAATTTTATCATTAAGTGGTTGAAAAGCTGAAAAAACCATTCTTTTTGAGAACAATACATATAAAGGAGATACTAAAATGAAACTTTTATTAAAGATATCTTGTCTAACACTAACGGTACTTTTTAACTTTATGGAGACAGGCAGCGCAGAACAAGTGCCAGCCACGTATAACGAGACCTCTCAAAAAGTGGAGGTCATCTTGGACACACTATCCAATTCTGCTTATAGGTTACAGCCGGGTTGCTGCCCGCAAAACGGCGCAAGTCAGCAAACACAATCAGGCACCTACAGGTTTCGTGTACTACTCGATGACGTGGTTGTTCACACATCTTCTATACTGTCTAGGAACATGGTACGTGTATCCTGTTGGACAGTAGGGCATAGCTGGTGGACAGCGGGTGTACCCTCAAATTGGGGGAACAGTACGTATAGCTGGGTGGATCCGAACACCGGCAGGAATTACACCATTAGTGCTGTTTTACCCTTTAACGTTCGTGGTGCAGACTGGGTGGAGGTTGCTTTTAGGTTGACACCTGGTGGGTGGGAACCATACGAGACACACAGAATTTCATTGGATTCGAGTGGTACGGGTTCTTCCATAGTGTTCACCTCATTTACCTATAGGGCGACGCAGACGACTGTACGGCATTATGCTCCGATTTACGATGGATTTAATCCGAACCCATTAAGCCAACTTTTTTCTAACGTGCAAGCAGTTGGGCAAACAATTACCCTTAACGGCATGACCGGTCAAATACCGACTAGCCCTTTGTCAGTACTTGGGGCTGGATGGGTTGCGGGTTTCTCGGGACTACCTCTCAGTACGGCTCCGGAAACCGTTGGGGTGCAAAAGCTTACACTTTCGACTTCAGGGGTGTGGCCTCCGGAGGTCGGTGGTGTATATTCGGTACTCGGAACATGGACCCCAGAAATCGTTGGAACCGATGGCGATGGGGATAGTACTCGACTTCAGATTGTGTACCACGTGCGAACAAACGACGAACTACCCCTGACAATCACTTACGGTAGCAACGCCGCAATCGAGTCCATTCGAGGTGAAATCTACGATGTAGATGACGTTAATCTACCTTGCGACGGGGAAGAAGGCTGGACGAATCAGCATTTAACTTTTACCGCGGAAAACCCACTCTGGACCGGTAACACATTTACACGACAACTATCCAGTGATGCGAGTGCATTTTCTACAGTACGCAATTATAACGCTGCTGCTGTACGAAATAATTATAGGACGAACACGGAAGCAACCGGTAATAGCGCAACTGCGCAGGCAACTTCTCGAGATGATGCAAGCATCACGTTATCTGCGGCAACAACAAAGCAGTTTAAAATCGACACAACCAGCCCCGTGGCTAATGTAACGTATCATGGCGGAACAAGTTTTACCTGCGATTCCACAGATGAATTAAGTGGTATCTCTCTTACACGTCCTACCAAAGTAGCATTGATAGTCGGTACAGCAACCCCAGACGATAGCGATTACCATGAGCTGGACGCCGTGCCGGATATGCCACTTGGCACATACAGACTATGGGTCTGGGCAACAGACAAAGCAGGGAATGAGCAGAAAGTAAGACGAAGTACGAATCTGCGTATTTCAGGAGTGGTGACACTTCATAAAGATACAAATGCAGGGGCTACCTTGCATACAGACGGTTGTGTGAATTGGGATCAGCTTACTACTTTGGGTTCTTGTGAACCAGAGTGCCAGGTGGGGGAAAATGTATATTTGCAGGAAAGCACAGAACTTACCTATATCTTGCGACTTCATAATACAGATGTGTCTGTGAATTCATCGGGATCCTTTAGCGATGAAC
>JGI994J12354_10006006_pt1 | contig 10268 bp, 6 predicted proteins | sample IntmicLarv3ML3BL_FD_12354 | JGI IMG/M metagenome (IMG submission 12354)
GTGCCGGTGGAATACTCCCTTTCCGACCGCAGACTGTCCGCCATAGTCAGGCCGGAGGCCGTGAAAGAGGAAAAAGAGGCCCGGTTGGTTTCCTTTTCACTTTTGCCCTTTTTAGGAGCCGGAAATCAGGAGGATGAGGGCTATGTCTTTCTTCCCGACGGCAGCGGCGCTGTCATGAACTTCAACAACAAAAAAACAGGTGACCGGCTGATTCTCGAAACCCTGTACGGCGACCTGTCCAAGCCGGATTTGTACCGCCAGCCAGCTGTGCAGCCGGTACTGATTCCCTGTATGGGCTTTCACCATCAAAAAAGCAACGCCTCCCTTTTCGCGTTTGCGGCAGACGGCGCCTTCGGCGGCCAAATTACGGCCAATACCGCCGGGCAGGAAACGGGCCTCAACTATGCCTACTACACCTTTTTATACCGCTCCTATGAATTTGCTACTCTTATGGACAGAACCTGGGACGCCAAAACCATGCTGATGTGTGACGAAAAAAACACCGGCGCAAAAAAATACGCCATGGAATATACCTTCCTTGCACCGGAAAACGCCGGTCTGACAGGGATGGCGGAGGCTTGCCGTGACTATGTGCTTCCGGATAGGGAGCCTACGGGAAAACAACCTTTGGGTATTTTCGCGGACATCTACATGGGCGTGGAGGTCAAAACCAATTTTCTTGGGATTCCCTACCATACCCTGCGTACGCTGACAACCTTTGAAGAGGCGCAAAGCATCGCGGATTCTTTGGCCGAAGCCGTCAGCGGCTCTCTTTCCTTCCGGGGACTGGGCGTGAGTGATGACGGTGCTTTTGGCGGCAAAATCAACGAAAAGGTTCGTGTGTCGGGCAAGCTGGGAGGACTGAAAGGGCTGAAAGCCCTGCAAAATACGGAAGGGCTTGCGTTTTACCCCCAATTCAACCTGATTTCCTTTAACAAAAGCGGTTCCGGCGCGGGCAGGCTCTTTGGCGCGGCGTACAACATCAAAAAAGAAATCATTGAGAGAAATACCTTCCGGCTGGCCTCCCGCTCGGTTTCCGATGTCCCCTCCTTCCGTCTGGTGAGGGCCGAGAAAATGGAAGCCAACGCAAAAAAATTGGCAGACAGCCTGAAGAAAAATAAGATTGAAACAGCGGCTCTGACTGACATCGGGCAGGGCACGTACCCTGATTTCACCAAAAATCATATCGTACGGCTGGAAGAAACCGCCGAAAAAATAGCCGGGACGACCGGACTTCTTTCACAAAACGCCAGACTTATGCTGGAAGCGCCTGTGTATACGCTTTTCCCTTACGCAGCGGCCATTCAGCACCTGCCGGTCACATCCTCCCGTTACAATTTGATTGACGCGGAGGTGCCCTTCCTCTCCATGGTGCTTTCGGGCTACCTTCCCTTTGCCGGGGAGGACATCAATCTGTGCGGCGACACGGATACCGCCCTCCTCCGGGCCATTGAAAACGGCAGCCAGCTTTCTCTGGCGCTGACCGCCGCGGACTATACAAAGGTAGCTTCCACTGCTGTTAACGGACTGTATGCCTCACAGTATTCATTGGTTGAAAAAGCCGTAAAAGAGCTTTACCAAAAGCAAAAGGACGCGCTGGACGCCGTATACGGACTCAGGATAACAGGATATGACATCAATGGCTCCTGCCGCGCCGTCACCTATGAAAACGGTGTGACCGTAGTTGTAAATTACGGGGAAACACCCCAAGCATATAAAGGAAGCGATATTCCTGCCAAAGGATATCTGACGATACCGGTAAAGGAGCAGCCATGAGAAAATCTGAAAAAAAATTTCAAATCAAACGCCTTTTCGGAGCCACTGTGGAGGCCCGCCGGGATTCCATGGGGTATGCCTTTATTTTGCCGTGGCTTGCCGGAGTCGCCTTGTTTTTTGTGTTCCCCATGATACAGGCTTCCCTGTTTCTTTTCAGTGAGGTGGAGCTTGTGCCCGGGGGACTTGAGCGAACCTTTGCGGGAACCGATATCTTCAACAAGGTCTTTTTGGTGGACGCGGAAAACATCCGCATTATCACCCAAAGCCTGCAATCAACCTTTGTAAACGCCCTGCTGATACTGGCCTTCAGCCTGATTATCGCCATTCTCATCAACAAGCCCTTTAAGGGCCGGGGGGCCTGCCGGGCATTGCTTGCCCTGCCCATACTGGTGTCCTCCGGTGTACTCATGCAGGCCTTTAACGAGGATATGTTCAAGTTTTCTATGGAGCAGTCTTCCCAAGTGTCCGCCATGCTCAACAGCGCGCTGTTCGAAACGCTTTTGAATAAAATCGGACTGCCCTGGGAGCAGGTTTGGGCTCTTTCGGGCATCATCGACCAAGTGCTCAACCTCATCTGGCAGTCGGGCATACAAATACTGCTTTTCACGGCGGGTATGCAAACCATCCCAAAATCCTACATGGAAGTGTGCGAAACGGAGGGAGCTACCCCGTGGCAAAGCTTCTGGCGGGTCACCTTTCCGCTTTTATCGCCTTTTATCATTTTGAATTTCGTCTACGCTGCCATTGATAATTTCACCTATTATACAAACCCGGTGGTGCAAAAAATTTCGCAGTATTTCAACAAGGTTCAGTATTCTTACGGGACGGCGCTGTCCTTTGTGTATTTTTTGGTAGTGCTCATTGTTGTAGGGGTCAGCATGGCGCTGATTTCCAAAAAGGTGTTTTATATCGAGGAATAGAGGGAGGTGACCGCCATGAGTATTCAGCGCAGCTTGAAAACCGGAACCAAAAAAGCACCGCAAATGTTTTTATCACTTTTCCGGTATGTGATATTGATTGGTTTGATTTTCTACATCCTGTACCCCTTTATTTTCATGCTGGTGTCCGCTTTCCGCGACCAGTCCGATTTGCTTGACCCCAGTGTGGTGTGGATTACCCGCCGCTTTACCCTGAAAAACTTTTCGGAATTTCTCAAGCTGGTGGATTTCAATGACATCTTAGGCCGGACGGCCCTCATAAGCCTTTGCAGCGCGTTTTTCCAGACATTTGTATGCGGTCTGACGGGATACGGCTTCGCGCGGTTCAATTTTAAGGGTAAAAAGATACTCTTCGCCCTGTTGATTTTCACCATGATTGTACCCCCTCAAACCTATATACTACAGCTGTTTTTGCTCTTCCGGCTTTTTCCTGTGCCCTTTTTCGGCGGGCTTCTGGAAAAGCTTACCGGATCCTCCACTGTGAATATGATCAACACCCCTCTGCCCTTTCTGTTTCAGGCGGCTTTGGGCATGGGGCTGCGGTCGGGGCTTTTTATTTACATTTACCGGCAGTTTTTTCGTTCTTTGCCCAAGGAGCTTGAGAACGCGGCGCGCATTGACGGCAGCAACGCCTTTCATACCTATTTCCGCATCATGCTTCCCAATGCCCTGCCGTCTATGGTGACGGTGGCCATGCTTTCCATGGTGTGGAACTGGAACGACGCTTTTTCACAGTCCTTTCTAAGCATGTCAAAAAGCACCATTGCCACTTTTTTGTCAAGCATCCGGGTGTCGATTACCGCCGGCAGTATGCAGTTTGAAAACCCTGCCTATTTGTACGTACTCATGCAAACCGGTATGCTGCTTTGCATTACCCCGCTGGTTTTTCTGTTTTTGTTCGGACAGAAATTTTTCATCGAAAGTGTGGATAAAACGGGCCTGGTCGGTTAACCGATGTAAGCTTGTTATCGATAGATTCCCCTATTTTATTAAAAGGAGCGTTTCACCTATGAAAAAACTGTTGGCGGCCCTTCTGGCAATGATTCTGATGCTTTCCCTTCTGTCCGGCTGTTCGGGCGGAGATGACAAAATTGAATCTGATTTGCTTCAAATCACCTCGGAGGAGGACTTAGGCTTTGACGGCATTGATGGTGAATCCAATGCCGGAGACGGCGCTTCTCAGGGCGGCAATAACAACCAAGGGGGCGGCGGTTCCGGCTCCGGCACTGTGGTTTCCGGCGGCTGGACAGCGGACAGCGTCGGCGCCGCGACTCCGGAGGAAATGGATAAGCCATACCCCTTGCGGAAAAACATTTCCGGCAAAGTAGTGGCTTTTCATCCCTTTGCCGAAACGGATATGATTAAAAAAGCAGGCGAAAATTTCAGAAAATCCTATCCCAATGCCACGCTGGAAATTGTTCCCGCCCTCTGGGGCGAACGGGACGCCAAGCTTGCGGCTCTGATTGCCAGCGGCAGCCCTCCCGATTTTGTTTACGGTACCACGCTGGAATACCCTTTCCGCGCCATATCCAAGATGACACAGCCCATCGACGATTATGTGCAGTCCCATCCCGCGCAGAACCGTTATCTCATGGACAATTACGGTTCCTACAAGGGCAAGCTGTATTGCGTTACCACCTACGAGCCCTGCCTTGTGCTGTGGTACAACAAAACCATGTTTGACCAAAAGGGCGAAAAATACCCCTCAAAATACTTTGAGGAAGGCAACTGGACATGGGACACTTTCAAGCAGGTGGCCAAACGGATGACCGACAGCTCCAAGGGCGTCTGGGGCTTTACCACCGACATTGACTGGTATTTTCCTCTGGCCATGGGGCAGGATATCCTCCGTTTCCAAAACGGAAAAGCCGTGCTCAATGTGGTAGGCAACAACAAGTTTGTTCAGGGCTATCAGTTCCTTTTGGACATGATTCTTGTGGACAAATCCACCCGGCAGGAGCATTGGTATTCCTATGATGTGTTCGCCGACGGCAAGGCCGCTATGTTCTACAGCACCGCCGACCATCACAAAATGTTTGACCAACGGGCCACACCGGTGAATTATGACTTTACCATGTTCCCGAAATACGACAAGAACAGCCCCTATGTTACCCTGAGCGGCGCTTTGGGCGACGGCAGTATTTCCATTGGCGCCGGGGCTAAAAATATACAGGGCGGCATGGCTTTCGGTGAAATGATTTTCAATACCCACATGGAAACGCAAAAGAATATGACACTGCCTCTTTATAAAAGGATATACGAAACCAGCCTGAAGGCCAACGTTCAGTTTGTTCAGTCATGGACGGAAGGCTATGATTTATACGGCTTGTATTACCATAACTTTTCGGAGGAAGCGAGGTCGGGACAAAAGGGGCTTAACAACCTGATCAATGAGTACGCGCCGCTCTTTAACGCCAAACTCAATGAAATGACGAAATAAAGCCTGTTGTTTTTTGGCCGGTTTGACTATATAATAAAGAAGAGCAATATGTCCGGAAAGATGCAAAAATCTATGATTTTCCGCAAAAGGGTTTTACCCTGAAAAACACGCGAAAAAACCGTGAAACATACGGTTTCACAGCCAAAAAACAGATTGCAGAAACCTATAAGTTTTTGCAAAGGCTGTTTCCAATTGAAACGCGTTTCCGGGCGCTTTGCTCATGACTGTATAATACCGGAGAAAAAAGGGGGGGCTGTGAATGAGCTTCAGTATGGACAAGAAGGATAACATTTTAATCGTTGACGACAAAGAGGTGGATGTAAACGGCATTTGCTATCTGATTGAAAAGCATAAGATTCCCTTGTCCCCCCTTACGGCCTTAACCGGAAAAAAGGCTCTGAAAATCCTGCGGGAGCAGCGGGTTTCCGTTCTTTTCACCGATGTGTGTATGCCCAATATGGACGGACATGAACTGATACGGGAAGCCCGGCGCTTACAGCCTGACCTCAAGGTGGTTATTTTCAGCGCCCACGAAAATTTTTCCTACGCCCATCAGGCCATCAATTTGGGAGTGGAAACCTATCTGGTCAAGCCCGTGGCGGTGGAAACCTTCTTGTCCTGCATGAACGAACTGTGCGGGCAATTGGAAAAGGAACGCCTTGAAAAAGCCCAAAGCGTGTATTCCGATGTCATCACCGGGCGGAGCATCTACGAAAACGGAGCCGCCTGCGGGGTGTCTGACCAAGGCTATGTGTTTATTCTCGATTTTTTGGAGCCTTACTTTAACTTAAATCATTTTTCCTTCCCGGAAAGTCAATCCGACTGTACCTGCCTTTCCGTTCCGGTCAATGAGTATCACTGCGCCTTTATCGCCGAAACAATGGCCGCCGCTGAAAAAAGCATGGACTATCTGCTGACCAAGTTTCACAATGCGGAGAAAAGCTTTTTATTGGTGGACGGCGGAGCCTTTACAAGCTTTTCTACACTGCGTTCCATTTTTCGTCTGGTGGAAAACCTGCGGCCGTCCAAGCTGTTTCCGGTGCGGAACACCAAGGTGTCATTAACCGAAATGACAAGCAATCCGGGGGATGTGGACGCGGATTTTTTTCTCACAGCCTGCGGCGAAGCAGGTAAGCTGATTTTACAGAAGGATTATGAGCAAGCCATCAGCACCATTGATGAAATTTTTGACCGTTTTATGGATTGTACCTTTGTCCCCACGGATTTCGCCAAATTCATCTGCACGGAAATCATCCGCTATGAGCTTTTATCCGGCGCCGACAATGACCGGAGCCTGCTTTTAAAATATGTCACCGAAATCGGCCAAAGCGAAAGCATTGACGATTTGAAGAGCATTTGCATCAATCTCATCCGTCAGTCCACTGCCGGCCATGACGAGGAGCGCATGGTCATCGCCCGGGCGATGGATATCATTCACAGCCGGTATATGGACAACATCAGCCTTGAAAGCGTGGGAGCGGAAATTCATCTTTCGGCGGGGTATCTGAGCTATCTTTTCAAGAAAATCACCGGGGAAAATTTCATCAAGCATCTTACCACCTATCGTGTGGAAACGGCCAAGAACCTGCTGCGCACCACGCGGCTTAAAATCGTTTCTATCTGTGAGCGGGTGGGGTATTCCAATGTGTCCTATTTTTGTCAGGTGTTTAAAAATCACACAGGGGTAACGCCTGCGCAATACAGAGAAGAACAAACCGGTATCGGGGAATGAGCGGCGGCGTATGATAGGGATCATCACCAAAATTAAACGATTTTACAACAACCGGAAGCTTTGGCAAAAGCTTTTGATTATGTATCTTATGGTTTCTTTCATCCCCATTGCGGGGCTGGGAGTGACGGCGTATTCCATTTCCGCCGGCACCATGGAGAAGCAGGTATCCATCCGCATTTCCGAAATCACCCGAACCGCCAGCGCGCAGATTGAAGACAAATGCGCTTTGTGCAGTGACTGCTTTGACCAAATTGTGTATGACGTTTCTTTTTTACAGGCGTTTTCCTCTGAGGAAGCCGATGTACATAAGCTTCGCGACATTCAGGAAATATGTGACAGTTTGGGGGCGTCTGTCCGAAAAGAAACGGGAGCCAATGGGGTGCTGGCGGTTTTGCCCGGAGGGGAAATCATTCCCGACAGCCTTTCCGAAGGATTTGCCGGGGCCGTAAAGAGTAAGCTTCCCGGCATTGACTTCACAGACAATCCTCTTTTGTGCATGACGGCTGACCAGACCTTTGTATACGCCTTTAGAAACATTATTGACCCTTACACGGGAAAAAACCTGGGTATGCTGGCGCTGGTTTTTGAAGCCTCCGGCTTTTTTGACCGGTTTTATCTGCCCGACATACAGGAATACGCCTTTGTCATTCAGGACGGCGACGGCAAAAACATCTATATTGAAGCGCGGCTGGACAAAAAATACGGAAATATCTATCCGGCAGCCTTCGACAGCTCGGTGCGCAACGAAATCCGCATGATGGGGCGCACTTTTTTGTATGCCCCGGTTTCCGTTTCCGCGCCGGGATGGAATTTATGCCTTCTGATTCCCCGCCATATTTTGTTTGAAGGCTTTTCCGACATCATTACCTACAGCATCACCGCCGCTCTGATAGGCGTCGTGTTTGTTTCCCTGTTTTCGGTGCTCATTTCTCTTTCCTTTTCACGGCGGCTCAACAGCATCAGCGCTGAAATGAACAAAATCGGAACCGGTAAGCTGGAAATCAATCTGGTTGAGGACAGCGCGGAGGATGAAATCGGCCGTCTGACCAATATGTTCCACCAGATGACCCATAAAATCAACACCCTGATTATTGACCGTTATGACAACGAGCTTAAGCTTCACGAGGCGCAAATCCGGATGCTTCAGGCGCAAATCAACCCCCATTTTCTGTACAATTGTATGGATACCATCAACTGGCGGGCCATTCTCAATGATGACGCCGAAACCAGCGCCTTTGTCATGAATCTTTCGGATTTTTACCGAACCTGCCTCAACAAGGGGGACTGGCGTTCCTCCATGGAGGATGAGTTAAAAAACATCCGTTCCTACCTTGCGCTCCAGCAGGATATGCACAACAATTCCTTTGATGTGGAGTATGAAATCAGCGAGGCGGTGTATCAGTACGAAGCCGTTAATCTGATGCTTCAACCCTTGGTGGAAAACGCCATTCAGCACGGCGTGGAAAAAACACCGGACAAGCAAGGACTGATCCGTGTTACGGCGGAGGTTACCGGTACCAACGGCGGCAAGGCGGTCAAGGTGACTATTTTTAACAGCGGGCGGCCCATCGGTTCGGTACTGACAAGCGAACATTTGAAAGACCATCCCACAAAAGGGTATGGGCTTGTCAACGTGACCAAGCGCATCCGGCTTTCCTACGGGGAAGGCTATGGGCTGAAAATATATCCGGTGAAGAACGGCACCGTATGCGAGCTTGTGATTCCCGCCGTAAGCAAGGAGGGAACGCCTTGAAAAAATATGTGTATCCGGCCATGATCGCTTTGCTTGTGTTTTTTATAACCAGTTGTTCGGCAAAGAAAACAGGAGATATTCCCATGCAAAGCGAATCCCCGGTGCGTCCGTCACTGCACTGGGTCATCGCTTACAGCGGAGCGGCTTTCGAAAAGGATTTCGGCGCCTATCCTGCCGGATGGGCGCTTGCGGAAAAAGCCGGCGTTTCGGTGGAAGTGGAAGCAGTTTCCGGGCCGTACGGCCAAATTCTGCTAAAACGTCTGCAAAGCGGAAGTTATCCCGACCTGCTTACGGTGGCGGCTTCCGACAACCTTACATTGGCGTTGAATACTTTCCCGGGCTTTTGTGACATTGATACATTGGAACACGTACGACCGCTTATACCGGACGAGATTATTGAAAACAATCAGCTGGACGGGAAACTCCGGTTTATTCCGGGGGGCTTCGGGGCAGAAAACAAAAACGCCGTCAGCGAAGGGTTGTTTGTCAATACCCGCCTTTATGACGCATTGGGGCGGAAACCGCTTGCCTCCGAAGCTGACTTTTTTTCGGCTCTTTCCGATTATAAAGCGTACTGTGAAAAGCAGGGCGTCCGGCAGCGATATCTTCCGCTGCTTGCCAATGATTTTTCTTCCGCAGCCGCTTTGTTTGAACACCTTTTCGGCATTACGCCGGACATCAAGCATACCGACCCCTCCGCCTATCAGCCGCTGCAACAGTTTTTTACAAGGCTGGGCGGCGGCGGTGTGACCCAAGCTATGCTTTCGGGCGCAAACGAAAACCTTTCTTCACAGATGGAAGAAGCGTTGTTTTTTGCCGGAAGCGCCGATTTTGTCCGAAGCTATAACCTTTACCACCCCGGCACGCCCTATCAACTCACTGACGTCAAATTCTCCGGCCGGGGATTTCTGGCGGGATATTCTCAAAACGGGGCCTTTTCCACCTATGTGGGAAGCACAGGCGCAAAAAAAGAAGCCGCTGAAAAATTTCTTTCGGTGATGCTGTCCGAGTGGGGAAGCCGTACTGCTGTTTATGGAGTGGAAAATCAGGACTGGCTTATAGACGACAAGGGGCAGATTCATCTTTTCTCCGGCAGCAAAAACGCGATTCTTTCCCATGCCAACCGAACCGGTATTGGCGCGTTTCCCTTTCTGAGCCGGATTGGCGTGTGCTATCCCGGTTGTGGAGAAAGCTATACCGTACCGGCGGCTGACCTGCTGCCTCAAATCCGGAAGTACCGTCTGATTCCTACCGCCGCAGCCGGAATTGTTCAAACAAAACAGGAAGCGGTTCTTCAAAAAACATTGGAAGATTCTTTACATCGAAATGAGGAATAAAACGATATGAAAAAGAAAATCCACGTTCTTTCGCACACTCACTGGGACAGGGAATGGTATCAGCCCTTTCAGGAGTATCGGATGCGCCTTGTGCACCAGCTTGATGCACTTCTGGACATTCTGGAAAACGAGCCGGAGTACCAGTGCTTTCATCTGGACGGCCAAACCTGCTGTCTGGAGGATTATCTGGAAATCCGCCCGGAAAATAAAGAGCGTCTGATCGCGCAGATACAAGCTGGACGCATTGCCATCGGCCCGTGGTATGTCATGCCGGATGAGTTTTTGGTGTCCG
>JGI994J12354_10006007_pt1 | contig 10268 bp, 10 predicted proteins | sample IntmicLarv3ML3BL_FD_12354 | JGI IMG/M metagenome (IMG submission 12354)
ACTTCCATCTTAAATACTGAGCTGTAACGCTGAACTTTCTTTTTTGACATAATTTCGAATAAAATTTATATAACGAAAACTGTCAACCTTTTTCCGTATAAGACATGACATTACGTTGAGACAAAAGGGCATCTCACTTTTTCAAAGAAGTGAACCTAAACACACTATCTTTACCGCTGTTATTTTAAACAAAAGAGAACTATGAGACAGCCTCTTTTTTATTTAATACCTTTACCTTCCGAAAAGGAAATAATATGAATAGGGAAATACAACTAACTGCTGATGGTAGTCACACATTATTTATTCCGGAAATGGATGAGCATTATCATTCTATCAACGGGGCAATTCAGGAGTCACGCCATGTCTTTATAGAAGCCGGACTAAACCAATTAGAAAAAGACTCACTAAGAATATTGGAAATAGGCTTTGGCACAGGACTTAATGCATTTCTAACACTACAAGAAACAATAGGGCATCTGCACAAGACAATAGAATACTACTCTATCGAGCTTTATCCTTTGGAGCTAAGTGTAATACATGAATTGAATTACGGAGAACTTACTTCTGCAGAACACAAAGACTTATTTTATGCTCTACACAAGGCTGAATGGGACACGAATGTGAAGATAAACAACAATTTCACGATACATAAGATAAAAGGAGATAGTAACACCTGTCTCCTACCATGCAATATCGACTTAGTATTCTTCGACGCTTTTGCGCCAGACAAACAGCCTGAGATGTGGAGTCAATTCATTTTCAACAAACTATGCAGTCTAACTAACGAAGGAGGAATATTGACCACCTATTGCGCAAAAGGAGCAGTACGACGTATGATGAAAGAGGCAGGATATTCTGTAGAAAGGATACCCGGTCCTCCGGGTAAAAGAGAGATGCTTCGTGCAAGAAAAGCTGTCTAAGGCAATGCATTTGGCGTTTTTTAAGACTCAAACAACATTCTTTAGCAGTTTATCTATCGCCAAACTCAAAAAGAGCCATATCTTTGTTATGGTTTTTTCATAATAGTATTAGATTTAAGGTTAACAAATTGGATTGGGGGTTGTCGGGAGACAGCCTTTAATTGTTTTATAGAGTTTTTTTTCCTAAGAAGCTCTTTTTTTGTATACAATCCATATAGTGTACTCACCACAGATAGCAGCCAACCCATACTAGTAGGGTGTCCAGTTTGTTGTTCCTTTTTTTATGTCATAGTGGCGACCAACCCGTGTACGGGTTGCACAGGGGTGTCACAATCAGGATGCCCCTGTGCAACACCTACGGCGTTGAAAAAGGAAGGAGGACGGCAGCCGCCGGAAGACTGCGTTCGCTACGCTCTCTCCGCATATCACGGCGGAATTTTATGCAACCCGTATCGGGTTGGACACAAAAACAGGAACACTTTAATGAACACCCTACCATACTGGGTTCTTTTACAGATTTATCATATTGCCCCCTATTTTGCCCTTTTACTATCATTTTGTCCATTTTTATGCTAAAATGCAGGTGTTGTTTTTTGGGCAAGCTCCATGGTGGGGAATTTAAAATTCTTTTTGGAGATATCTGAATTAACGGTATATTACTATTCAAAAAAAGTCCGCCAAAGGGTTACTTCAGCGGACTTCTTATATGTCGTTACAGGGTTCTCTTAATCTAATTTCAAGACAGCGAGGAATGCTTTTTGAGGGACTTCTACTGTTCCGATTTGCTTCATACGCTTCTTTCCTTCTTTCTGCTTTTCCAACAGTTTACGCTTACGCGAGATGTCACCTCCGTAACATTTTGCAGTAACGTCTTTGCGGACTGCTTTAATTGTTTCGCGCGCCACAATCTTTGCTCCAATAGCTGCCTGAACTGCGATGTCAAATTGCTGACGAGGTATTAGCTCCTTCAGTTTTTCGCACATACGACGCCCGAACGTTACACTATTATCGAAGTGGGTCAACGTAGAAAGGGCATCCACAGGCTCACCATTCAAGAGGATATCTAATTTAACCAATTTGCCGGGGCGATAGTCGTGGATATGGTAATCGAACGAAGCATATCCTTTCGAGATACTTTTCAGTTTATCGTAAAAATCTATCACAATCTCGCCAAGTGGCATATCGTAGTGTATCTCTACACGGTCTCCCGAAATATATTCTTGTTTCAGAAGGATTCCACGTTTGCCAAGGCATAAACTCATAATAGGTCCGATATATGTAGTACTTGTTATTACCGACGCTCGTATATATAAGGTTCGTCAATATGTTCGATAAGCATCGGGTCAGGCAATCCGCTTGGGTTATGCACCTCCATACAATTGCCTTTTTTATCATATACTTTGTATGATACGTTAGGAACGGTGGTTATAACGTCCATGTTAAACTCCCTGTCTAAACGCTCTTGAATAATTTCCATGTGCAATAATCCAAGGAAGCCGCATCGAAAACCAAAACCTAATGCCGCCGAGCTTTCAGGTTGGAATGTAAGCGAGGCATCGTTCAACTGTAGCTTTTCCAATGACGAACGAAGATTTTCAAAGTCCTCACTCTCGATAGGATAAACACCGGCAAAGACCATCGGCTTTACTTCTTCAAAACCATCGATACCAACTTTAGAACCGTCCTTTACGTGTGTGATAGTATCACCAACACGTACTTCCTTTGAAGTCTTTATTCCGGAAATTATATAACCAACATCGCCCGTACGAATTTCATTCTGTGGGGACATTCCCAGTTTTAATACTCCGATTTCATCAGCGTCATACTCTTTTTCTGTTGCAATAAATTTCACATTGTCACCTTTGCGGATAACACCGTTTACTACTTTGAAATAAGCAATGATACCACGGAATGAGTTAAATACTGAATCGAAAATAAGGCATTGAAGCGGAGCCTCAGGATCACCCTTCGGAGCAGGCACTTTATTTATGATTGCACCAAGAATATCGTATACCCCTTCACCAGTCTTTCCGCTTGCACGAAGAATATCCTCACGCGGACAACCAAGCAGTTCCACAATCTGGTCCTCTACCTCTTCCGGCATTGCACTCGGCAGGTCTATTTTATTGATAATCGGAACAATTTCCAAATCATTCTCAATAGCCATATATAGGTTAGAGATTGTTTGCGCCTGAATACCTTGAGCAGCATCCACAATAAGCAATGCACCTTCGCATGCCGCTATAGAACGCGAAACCTCGTACGAAAAATCCACGTGCCCCGGAGTGTCAATAAGATTCAATATATATTCTTCTCCCTCATGAGTATATTTCATCTGGATAGCGTGGCTCTTTATCGTTATACCACGCTCACGCTCTAAATCCATATCATCAAGCACCTGGGCTTGTATGTCTTTAGCGTCAATAGTTTTGGTGTACTCGAGCAGACGATCGGCCAAAGTGCTTTTCCCATGGTCTATATGGGCAATAATACAAAAATTGCGAATATTCTTCATCTGATATCGTTTTATGGAACACAAAGGTAGGAATTTTAGAGTAAATACTATATTTTTGACAACCATATTGTTTTTAGAAAGAAACTATGACACTACCCGATATAGACAATGCTTACCATAAGATTATAGGTTCATTAGATAACAAGGAATTCAAAAACGCATTCGACACTTTACATATACTAATTGCGAATAGCGGAGAGTATATTTTCCAAGACAAACTTGACGAATTACAGGAAACTTACAAGAATATGCTCCGCTACCGTACAGATGGCGCTGTAGACCCAATGCAGAATACGATTTACAAGAATCTGCAAAAAGCAACATATAGTCTTGCCGAACAAATAAAGCTAAACCTATTTACACAGGAGTCTTCATTGGTTTACTATTCAAACAAACGGATAGTCAATAACAGAGAAAAGGTATCGTACAAGGAATTGCACGGTCGTTTGGTTGTCGACCATGAAACGTCGAACCACGCTGCATTCGAAGATGGGCTTAATTCCTTGTTTATGAAAATATGGGTTTCCGACAGCCTAAAATCGGACGAAGCTAACGAAATAAGGCAATTATTGTCTGACATCAGTTTGCCGTATACCGTAGGTTGTCAGATTGTTTCGGCATTAGCCTTAGGCGTTCAAGAATATTTCGACAAGGAGAAAATCATTCTATTATTCGATGCTGCGTCAAACACAGAAAATGAAATAAGAACAAGAGCATATATAAGCATATTACTTAGCTTATTCTATCATCGCAAAAGAATTAATTTGTATTCCTCGATAAGTAACCGGCTGGCTATTATAGCCGAAGACAAGTCCTTCGAGAAGCTCATCCGCACAATCACATTGCGCTTTATTCTGGCTCGTGAGACTGAGAAAATCACTCGCAAATTGCAGACTGAGATTATCCCTAAGATGATAAAACTCAATCCTAATATAAGCAGGAAAATAGATCTGTCAGATATAAATCCGGATCAGGCAAATGATGAAATGAACCCTGAATGGAAAAAGACTTTTGATGAAGGGTTAAGCAAGGAATTAGAGGAGTTCAGTCAGTTGCAACAAGAAGGTGCAGATGTTATGCACTCTACATTTATTCATCTTAAGAATTTCCCTTTTTTCTCGAAGATTGGTAATTGGTTTTTGCCTTTTAATTCTAAACACTCGACTCTAAACAAAGATTCCGAAGATAAGCCAAATAGTGCATTGGATATGCTTCAAACGGCTCCCTTTATGTGTAATTCGGATAAGTATTCTCTTTATTTCAGCATTATGCAGTTGCCGACCGAGCACAGAGAAATGGTTATCGGACAACTTAACGGACAAATGGACGATGCGTTAAAACAGAATAAAGAGGAGCTTATGGCTAATATTGATAATACAGAAACAATCATAGGGCAGTACATACAAGACCTATATCGTTTCTACAAGTTATATTCTGCCCGTAGGGATTTTGATGATATGTTTACTTTTGCATTAGACTTTCATAATATTTCTATTATCAAACCTTATCTGGAGAACGAGGAGAGCTTGACTATCATCGCAGAATATTATTTGTGCAAAGGATATTATGATGACGCCCTATCCCTGTACACCCACATAAATAAGACGTACAGACAAAGTCCTGAAGTACTTCAAAAGATTGGTTACTGCAAACAGATGAATGGAGAGATAGAGGACGCTCTTGAGGATTATCTGTGCGCAGAACTATCATCGCCAAACAGCAAATGGCTTCTTCGTAGAATTGCAAATTGTTACAGAACATTAAAGCAACCGAAGGAAGCATTAGAGTTTTATATACGGTATGACAAATTACAACCTGACAGTCTTCCTATAATGACAAACATCGGTAACTGCCTTCTCGAAATGAAGGATTATCAGGAGGCTTTAAAATATTTCTACAAGGTTGATTATCTGGATAGCAATAGTCACAAAATGTGGCGCCCCATTGCATGGTGTTCTTTCTTGGTTGGCAAGTACGACCATGCAAGAAACTATTACAGTAAAATTCTAAAAGAAAAGCCCTCCGCTCAGGATTATCTAAACGCAGGGCATACCGAATGGGCTTTACAAAATCTTAAAACAGCATTAGAATACTATAAGCAGGCTGTCATTGCTGACTCAAATAATTACAGTCAGTTTCTAAATCAATTCTCACAAGATAAGCCAGACTTAATAAAGGCAGGTATCGAGGAAGAAGAGATTCCGTTGATGCTCGACCAGCTACAGTATTCGCTTTAAGAGTATAACTCTTTATTTTTTGCTCCAGTTGAGATAGTCGTCGAAAGTACTATTCCGAAAATCTGGTATCACCGTGTGAACCTTATCAACTAATGTTTCCGCAGGATTTGTAGTGCTTAACCCAATTACTCTCATTCCGGCATCTGTTCCTGATTGTATCCCATAATATGAATCTTCAAAAACAAGACAGTCCTCCGGTGAAACACCCAGATCTGATGCTGCTAATAAATAACACATAGGATCAGGCTTACCCTTTGTTATTCTATCGGCGCAAACGATTGTCTCAAACAAATACTCGATATTAAGCAATTGAAAAGCACGCTTTATCTTCGACTCGTCTGAACTTGTCACAATAGCCATTCTCACACCATTGGAATGTAACATTTTCAGAAACTCTATTGAACCAGGCATAGGTGGAAGATCCATCGCACTTTCGTAAGCAATACTTTCATTCTTTACCTGCTGAACGACGTCCTCCGGAAAATCCTTAAAGTAGGTATTAAGAATAGTTGCCAGTGTGCTTCCTTTTATCTTATAAGCAAAATCATCTATTCCTATATTGAAACGAACACTTGCTTCATTCCAGAACTTATCATATATAGGTTCGGTATCTACAATCACACCGTCAAAATCAAATAATGCTACTGCCAAATCTGCCATAATCTCATTGTATATTAATATTATAGACACAAAGATACCTCGATTATTTTATAAGGGTCTAATTTCTGCTATCTTTGTTTTCATACACAATATAACAAATACTAAAAAAATGAAGGCATTTTTTATCTGTGCTGCATTTAGCACCGCTTTGCTTTGCGGTTGCGGCGGAAAAAGCAATCAAGGTGGAGAAACGCAAGTTTCCACAACAACAGTAATTAATCAGCTTACTGAGCAGGAGAAAAGCGAAGGTTGGATTCTTCTGTTTGATGGTAAAACAACAAACGGATGGCGAGGCGCACATAAAGAAGCCTTCCCCGAATATGGATGGAAAATTGAAAACGGTGAACTAATTGTATTGGACGCTGATGGTGGTGAATCGACAAACGGAGGTGACATTGTTACTGTAAATGAGTATTCTGCCTTTGAATTTAGCGTTGACTTCAAAATCACTGAAGGAGCAAACAGTGGTATCAAATACTTCGTAACAGAAAAAGAAAAGCCATCAGGCTCTGCCTTTGGTTTGGAATTCCAACTATTAGACGATGAAGCACATCCCGACGCAAAGCTATACACAACATTCCCGGGTAGTCGCACATTAGGAAGTTTATATGACGTAAAAAAGAGCGAGAATATCTCATTTAACGGCATCGGTGAATGGAATACTGCTGTTGTCAAGGCGTTCCCAAACAATCATGTGGAGCACTGGTTGAACGGAGTTAAAATTCTTGAATACGAAAGAGGAGGTGCAGAATTCAAAGAGTTGATTAAGGGTAGTAAGTATGCTGATCCAAGTTATAACGCAGGCGGTCTATTTGGAGAAGCTGAAAGCGGACGTTTATTGTTACAAGATCATGGTAACAAGGTCGCTTTCCGTAACATTAAAGTGAGAGAATTGAAATAATAAATCATAGTATCAAAAGAAAAGCCGCTCTGGGATTCCAAAGCGGCTTTTCTTTTAGCACCAAGAGCTAAAATCTCTTTACTTCTTAGAGAAGTGGAATAGTATTATTCTATCTCGCACATCTGCAATGATGTTTGGAGAAGAAGTTAACTTCTCAAAGGAGTAACTATCACCATATACTTGCTCGACTTTCTCAAAGCTCTTTTCTGCAGAAAGAAAATATCCTTCGGAAGGAAGTTCTAAAGCGAAGTTATTGAGCGCATTACCCATATAGAAGTTCATTCCATAAAGATTTGCATAGCCATCTTTCAGATTATTCATCACATATACATTTTCCTGATTTAATGGATAGTCCTTTTGTATCTGCTCCGCAAACGCTCTGGATGAAGTGCCATTACGTAGACCGCGCATTACAACTCCGTCAATCATAAAGTTCATAGCAAAAGCAAGAGCTATGGTAGAATAAAGAATCTTGATGTTAATCTTCTTAGATAGCTGATAAAATACAGTTCCGACCACAAACAAATTAAAGAGAAGGATAAGAACTGTAAGGAGAGACATATCTGTAAACATATCGGACACAAGCTGAACACTCTCTAATGCACGAATGCTATCCGTGAATTGTCCGGCAATATTGACTGGGTTGATAACTCCCAAAAAGGTCAGAGCAACTGCAACCAAAGCCAATGACACAACCATTACAAAGAAAAAGGCAAACCAGCGAGTGACTTTACGTCTATACTCGGTAAGATAAAGTGCGTATTGCGCAAGGAACAATGCTATAAACGGATAAGCAGGCATCAAATAGGTACTACGCTTACTTAATGGTATCGAATAAAAGAATATCACACAAACTAAGGCTACAAGGCTAAACTGCTGTACCTTTCCCATAGAACGCACACGATTCAATGTCTTCTTAAAGAAGTCAGCAATAGACAAATTAGGTTTAGCTATCTTCAATCCAAATAGAGAAAAGAAGAAGAACAATGTCCAAGGAGCAAAGCCCGTTAATAGTGTTTGGAAATTATATAAGACACCTTGCTCGTGACCTAATTCATAGTTGATATTTATATTCGAGATACGGAAGAAGCGACCAAAGTTTTCCGCAAAAACAAGATTAAGAAACTCATCCCCACCCTGCTTCCAAGCAGCAATATACCATATAATAGGAATAAACAAGGAAGCAACGCCTATATACAATAAAGACTTTATGATAGTAAGTATGCTATACTTGTTTAGCAGCAAAAGATATACGCCAAATACAAATAATGGAAGAATTATCCCGACAGGACCCTTTACAAGAATCGCTCCACTTAATAAAAGAGGGATAGCAACAGGGAGCCCTTTTAATTGTATATTATCCTCCCATCGATAAAGCTGAAACAATGCAATTACGATAAAGGAAGTAAGAAGCATATCAACCCTTGTAGTCATACCGGCTCTATGCATCTCTACACAAGTCATAAGCAATAACACGGAGATAAAAGCCTCTTGAAACCTTAACCTCCTACCAAAAAAAAGTAAAGTATAAGCCATCAACGCTATAAAAGCTAAAGCAGAAGGCAAGCGTGATGAGAACTCAGATACATATCCTTGAGGATAAGAACATAGTGCCATCAACCAATGAGCTAAAGGAGGTTTATAGGCAAACTCATCAGCATAGACTAATGGCAATATCCAATCTCCCGATTCAAGCATTGATATAGCAACAGCAGCTTCACGAGGCTCTCCCTTAGTAGAAAAATCCCCTAAAGCAATCCATGGTATAACCGAGATTATACAAATAAGGATAGTCATCGTTATTGGCTTCTGAAGATATAAATATTGAAGAGTCGACGTTCGCATAAAAATTAAATGTTAATCATTATGAGCAAAGATACAATTGTAAAGGAGATAATACTTCATTTGTCAGCAGTAAAAACAGGGATTCAAAACAAAAAATCTAATTAGAAGGCACCGAAACAGAAACATTCTTTCGGATAGTCTTAGGTCAAGACAGATTATAATGGAGAGTTTTTATATGCCTATTCGCAATGTTCCTCTAAATATTAGTACTATTTTTACATCATAAACATTCGAATGATGGTACGTTGTATATTTATCTTACTTTTTATCGCTTCCGCATTCTTTTCTCCGGCAATAGGACTTTTAGCCGGAATTATATTTGCTCTAATATTCACACACCCCTACCTTCAATATGCAAAAAAGTTATCGAAGTATATTTTACAGATTGCCGTTGTAGGTCTTGGATTTGGCATTAACTTATTCAATTCTATTGAAGCGGGGACAGAGGGTATACTACTTACAATTATCTCAGTGTTTGGAGTAATGATAGTCGGACACTATATCGGCAAATGGCTTAAAATCCCGACTAAATTATCCTATCTCATATCATCGGGAACCGCAATTTGTGGGGGGAGTGCAATAGCTGCAATATCGCCTGTGGTCAAAGCCAACGAAAACGAGACCACAATGTCTTTAGCGATTATCTTTATACTCAATGCCATCGCTTTATTCACATTTCCTGTCATTGGAGACGCACTAAATCTAACTCAACAACAATTCGGACTTTGGGCAGCTATCGCCATTCACGACACAAGTTCTGTTGTTGGAGCAGGTACCATTTATGGTCCGGAAGCTCTCGCAACAGCAACCACTGTTAAACTTACACGTGCACTTTGGATTATTCCTCTGTCATTAGTTTCCATGACCTTGTTTAGAGGTGGAGATCATAAGAAAATCGCCATACCTTGGTTTATTTTTCTATTTATCGGCGCTGTTGTTATCAATACCTATCTCGCTATCCCATCAGTTCTTTTGGACGCTATCTCAACAATCTCGCGTAAACTTCTTTCAATAACATTGTTCTTAATAGGAAGTTCATTATCTATCTCAGCCATTAAAACTGTAGGCTTGAAGCCTGTACTTCTTGGTGTTTCACTTTGGTTAATAATAACAATCGCCACTCTATTGATGTTATTATAAAACTAATATACATCACTAAGTCAAAAGTATTGTTGAACCTTTCATATTCC
>JGI994J12354_10006008_pt1 | contig 10268 bp, 10 predicted proteins | sample IntmicLarv3ML3BL_FD_12354 | JGI IMG/M metagenome (IMG submission 12354)
AAGGTTCGCCTGCGCGCGATTTCCTCAACCAGTCCCATACTGCCACCTCTCTGCGCAAAACGCCTGTGAATGATAACAAAATGTGGCTATTTTGTCAAAAACACCGCCCCGCGGACTTGACAACCGGCAAAGAGGTTGATAGAATAACAGGGTTCGCGTTTCCCTATCCCCATTTTGGAGGTTCAACTCATGGCTAAGTTTTGTGAAATCTGCGGCAAAGGTCGCATGTCCGGCAATAACGTCAGTCACTCCAACGTTAAGACCCGTCGCGCCTGGGCCCCCAACACCCACAAGATCCGGGTGATGGAAGGCAATACCGCCGTGACCAAGAATGTCTGCACCCGTTGTATGCGCACGGGCAAGATCCAGCGGGTCATCTGATCCTTCGCTTTTTCCACGCAAGACAACCAGGCTCGATTTTTCGAGCCTTTTGTTTTACCCCAAAATCAGGGGTTACATAAACTTTTCATACAGCCAATAGCCCAGGCATAATAATCCCGCGCCGATGGCCGCCACCCAAAACCATGTGGGGATGGCCAGCGCCAGGATGATGGTGCCCAGGATGATCAGCACCAGCCCAATCGGGTTGCCCTTGCGAAAACACTTGCGGCACGCGTGAAAAAACTTGACCTTCCACATAGTCATTCCTCCCTGCCCGTCATTCAGTTATATGCGCCAAGACCAATCAATGCGCCTTTTTACATGCAAAAGCTTGACAACGCACCCGAAGCAGTGTAAAGTGATGATTACAAAATGCAATGACTTGGGGGAACCTGCTATGAAGAAACACCTGCGTTGCTACGGGCTCATTCTACTTTGCTGTTTGCTGTCGCTGAGCGTCATGCTGCCTGTCGCACAGGCGGCTCCGGCGCAGCCCTATGCCAACACCATCGTGGAAAACACGCCGCCCACCGAGGCGGAGCTGGCCGCCTATACCACCTACACTATCCATAACATGACCGAGGCGCTTGCCTTTAACTGGAACAACCTCAAGCCAGGCACCGTGCTGGAGTTTGACTATAACGGCGGCGTGCCCTACACCCTCCGCTTGCTCGTGACAACGCGGGGCACGCAGCAAGCCCAGGTCATCATTCGCGGCATCCCCGGCCCCAATGGCGAGCGCCCGATCATCGAAGGCGCGGATGCCGTCACCGTCACCCCCTCCCCCGACTTCCACCCCAACGCGCTGATCAACATCGGCGGCGTGAACGGTGCTCACTGGATCACTCTCGAGGGGCTGGAGATCCGCAACGCCAACCACCACAACGGCTTTTATGCCAACAAAAGTGCCGCGACAACCACCCCCTACAGCAAGGGCGCACGCGGCGTTTACTTTCAGGCTGGCTCACACTTCACCCTGCGCAATTGCGAAATCCACGATTGCGGCAACGGGTTGTTCAGCTATTCCTCTGCCGGCTCCGACGTCTTTGATCGTGCTACCTACGACATGCTGGTGGAGTACAACCACATCCACTCTAACGGCGTGCCCAGCACCGATCCTGCCGTGGCCGGGCACATCTCCGATTCCATGCTCGATCACAACTCTTACTGCGCCACCATCCGCACGACCTACCAATATAACACCTACGGCCCTCTGCTCGAGGACGCCTGGGGTTATGGCCTCAAAGATCGCGGCTCGGGCACGGTCATCCGCTACAACACCATCTCGGGTGGGCGGCGGCAGATCTCGCTTGACGATGGTCAGGACAACCCCGACAACATCCTCAACCAGCCTGACTACCACGATTCCTACGTCTTTGGTAACGTGCTGATCGAACAAAACGACGGCTTTATGCGGCTGTGGGGCGACGATGAGATCATCAGTTACGGCGGCGACGACCCCAGCATCCTCGACCGTGAGGGCACGCTATTCTTCTACAATAACACCGTCATCACGTACCGCAAGGATGGCACCCGTCCCGCTGGGGACTTCTATCCCGGCACCGGCCCCAACTATAACCGTTCCGAGCGAACGTCGATTTTCTACGTCGTGCCCAACGCCACCGTCGAGTGCCGCAACAATATCTTTATGTGCCTGTCGGACGGCAACTACACCCCCGCGCCCCTTGCCCTGTGGTCGGCAGGTCGGGGAACCGTCCGCTTTATGGGCAACCTCATTTACAGCCCTTCGGGCTGGTGCACCAGTGCCGACGGCATCCGCCCCACGCTCGATGGTATCGAATACAAGCACAACTACGCTGATCCCAACCCCGACATGGGCACCAACGCCACCACCGACACCCTGCCCTTTGACTTGGCGACAACCTCCTTCCCCGCGGATTCCGCCGCCATCACCATGACCCCTAATGCCCTGCACGACATCTGCAAAGGCGATTTGGCCGTCACCATGCTGCCCATGCGCGGCGGCCCGCGCTATGCGACCAAGACTGTCGGTGCCTATGAGTTCGACAACCAGGTCCCGCCCGTCGTCGAGCCCTCGGCCTCCCCCACCGCCAGCGCGACAGATGCGTCCGCCACGACACCGACAGCAACCCCCATCCCCCTGCCGCCCGAAGGCCCCAAGACAGGCGACACCAAGGTCTGGATGCTCGCCCTGGTCACCGCCTTGGCCGCCGGCTGTGCGCTGGCCGCCACAGCCGGGATCAAAGCGCGCAAGGCGAGATAATCCCATCTACAGCAAAGGCCCCATCGTTTTGATGGGGCCTTTTATGATGCCGTTTTGTTTTACCGTGTGAACAACACACCGATTGTGCCCGGGCCGCAATGGCAAGAGATGTTGCAGCCCGCGTGCTGAACGTGGACTTCAATATCAGGCCGTTCCTTGGCGATGATGCCTTGGACGTACTCGATCATGGTCGAGCAGTCGCCCGTGTAGTTGATCATGACAATGGGGCCGATTTGACTCCAGTCGGGGATCTGCTTTTCCAGATACTGTTCCATGCAACGGATTTCCGAGCCACGCAGTTTGTCGCCAGGCGACAGCGCGCCGTCGTTCATGACGATCATGGGCCGGATCTTGAGCAGATTGGCACCCAGCAATTGCAGGGCACTGCAACGGCCGCCGTAGTACAGATAGCGCACGTTCTCGACAAAAAACGAGGTGTGCACCGTCTCGCGGTAAGCCTCCAGCCGCTCGACGATCTGCTCCATGGGCAGGCCCTCTTGCGCCAGCCGAACCGCCTCCATCGCCACCAGGCCAAGGCCGCCCGACAAATGCTGGGAGTCAAAGGACACCAGCCGCCCCGGCGCGTAGTCCTCACTCAACAGCCGGGCCAAGTTGTAGCCGCCGCTGATCGCCGAGGACAGGCTGACAAACAGCACGTCCACATCGTCGTCGACCAACAGGCCCTCGACAATTTCTTTCAAGCTCTCGGGCAAAATGGCCGTCGTGCGGGGTAGTTGGTTGGTCTGCGAGACGTAGTCAAACACCTGTTGGGCTGACATTTCCGCAGTGGTATAGTTGGCATCGCCGAGGTTGACGGACAACAGCACTTTGGGAAGATTGAGCTTTTCATACATATATAAAGGCAGATCGCTGGTGTCGTCCGTGATTACGCGTATTTTACGAGACATCTTTACGCCCCCTTTCTACAATATCCTATCATATTTCGCGCCATAGCGCAATGTTAGTAGCCTTTCGAACATGGAGAGGATTTAAAAAAAGCCTTGACACGCCGCCCTTTGATGTGCTATAAGTGAATTGATTCCTCAAGAAATACCTTACAGGCAAGATAATGTCTGCGATGACTAGCCAACTTGGAAAGGTGCAATGATGAGAAACTCAGCCAGATTAGACATAATCAGGGGACGAGATGATAAGTGCGTCATGTCGTTTGCGCATATTAGCGCAGGCGTGTTCTAACGCAAATTGCCGGTTGCTCTATCAACAGAAAGGACAAGTGGTGCCTATGGGGAAGGGGCGAGTAACGCCACGAGACTGACAAGAACGACTAAGTTGGAAATCACGGCAATGTCGGCTGGGATGGGCGCACTACACCTATCTCGTATTCGAATGGAGTTCTTTTATCAAGCCGCATTGATATCAACACTTTCTACTCATACTACATGATTTCTGATGGCAGGCCTACTGGTCAGGCTAAAGGCATAATCGCCCATGAAATGGGACATTTACTTGATCTACGGGATGAGCCTGGATCGCTTGGCAATTTTACAAACTCTATCATGTTTTATGATCATCTATACTATTTAACCTGGGAGCCACAACCCTTTGATGTCTGCAACGTACGGTTCAGATATCTGTACCGATAATAAGAAAGGACTCAATCAACATGAAAAAAGTTTTCACTCTATTGCTTCTTCTTGCCATGGTTTTCTTGGCTTCGTGTGGCGCAACCGCCACCGAGGGTAGTTCGCCTGGTTTGTCTGGGGAAAGTAGCGACGCAAATGTTATCATAATGGATGCCGCTTACAGAACCTATCCTGATGCGAAAAGTTTGCTCAATGAAGCAGACAGGGTGTTTGCTGGAAAAATCACCCAAATTGATTTCGCCGTTTTGGATATGCGGACTGGGGAAGCACCTATAAAAAGCGACCCTGACGCTAGCCCTGCGTTGTTTAGTATTTATTCGATTGAAATAAACGCAAGTTATAAAGGTGAACGGCAGGATTCGATCAAACTATTTGTAGATAGTGGCGTGCCAAACTATCGGATGGAAGAGCAGATCGAGTTACTCCAAGATACATTTCTTGCAGAAGCTGCAAGAGAGCAAAAGGAGGTTCCCGTGCTTCGGGATATGCCCACTCTTGCGATTGGAAAAACATATTTGTTCGTCACAAAAAACGCTACTGTCGAAGGGTACGTATTCCCCATGTTTCCCCGACAGAGCATCTATGACCTTGATAACCCCTTTGAGTTGCACCATAGCGACTTAACTGCCCAAAAAGTCATTTCAAGTTCCGGGAAGGAAAATTGGGATTCATTTTGGGGCGATTGGCAACGCAGTCATCCTGGTTGGGAGCATCAACTCGATAAGGATCTTGTGGCGCAAGCCCTCGCGGAAGTTGCACGCGGATAACAACAGTGTAACACACAGCCCACGCAACCCCGACAGGAAACTATCCTGCCGGGGTTCGTTTCATCCCACGCCCCAACACCCAATACAAGCTTTTAAAAGGAGGGGGCACGGGGGAGGAAAAAATTTTCCAAAAATTTTTCCTCCCCAGCAAAACCGCATTCTCTCTCCCCCACCCGCATACCCTCATAGCAAAAGCGATCGGGAGGAACTTCGGATGCAAGCCTTTGACCTTTATGGCGACATTGCGGCCAGAACCAACGGGCAGATCTATCTGGGCGTGGTCGGGCCTGTGCGCACGGGCAAATCGACTTTTATCAAACGGTTTATGGAGGTCGCCGTGCTGCCCGCCGTGACCGACGAGTCGTTGCGCGAGCGCATGATCGACGAGCTGCCCCAGTCGGGCGCGGGCCGCACGATCATGACCACCCAACCCCACTTTGTGCCCGAGCAGGGCATGGAAGTGGACCTTGGCGAGGCGACGGCGCGGGTGCGGCTGGTTGACTGCGTGGGCTACATGACCCAGGGCGCGCTGGGCTATCAGGAGGACGGCCAGCCCCGCCGCGTCACGACGCCCTGGTCGGACGAGGAGATGGCCTTTGAATCCGCCGCCGAACTGGGCACCCGCAAAGTCATCCAGGATCACGCCACCATCGGCATCGTCATGACCACCGACGGGACGATCACCGACCTGCCCCGCGCGGGCTACGTTTCTGCCGAGGAGCGGGTGATCGACGAGCTGCGGCAGATGGGCAAACCCTTTGTCGTCGTGCTCAACTCAGCCCAGCCTACCGCGCCCGAGACGGCGACGCTGGCGAGCGATTTGGCCGAAAAATACGGCGTGGCCGTGACCGTTGTCGACGCGCTGAACATGGCCATGGACGACGTGCAGACCCTGCTGTCGGAAGTGCTGCTCTCCTTCCCCCTGCGCGAGATCACGCTGGACATCCCCACTTGGGCGCGCGCCCTGCCCGCCGACCACTGGCTGATCGACGAGATTCTGCAAGCGGCGGCCGCCTGCACCCAACCCATCGCCACCATGCGCGACGCGGCGTTGCTGCTGCCCTTCTTTGACGACTGCGAGAACGTCGCCGCCGCCACCATGGGCGAGCTGTCGCTGGCCACAGGCACGGCCACCGTGACGCTGACCCTGGGCGAGGACCTATACTACGCCTTGCTGTCTGAGGCCTGCGGCGTAACGGTGCAGGGCGACTTCCACCTGTTGCAGCTACTGCGCGAGTTCGCCGGGGCCAAGCGCGACTACGACCGTTACCACGGCGCCATCCAGACGGCCCTGGAGAGCGGCTACGGCATGGTCGCGCCCACTGTCGACGACATGACCCTGGCCGAGCCTGCCATCGTCAAACAGGGCGGCAAGTTCGGCGTCAAGCTCAAGGCCTCGGCCCCCTCGCTGCACGTGCTGCGGGTGGGCGTCGAAAGCGAGGTCTCCCCTATCGTCGGCACCGAAAAGCAGTCCGAGGAAATGATGCGCTACCTGATGGAGGAGTTCGAGCAGGATCCCCAGGCCATTTGGAACACCCATTTCTTCGGCAAATCCCTGCACGACATGGTCAAGGAAGGCCTGTCGGGCAAGCTGATGCACATGCCCCAAGACGTGCAGAACAAAATGACCTCGGCCCTGACCAGGATCATCAATGAGGGCTCGGGCGGGTTAATCTGTATTTTGCTGTAGGCAGCAGCGAGTGCTTTGGGTGACAACCAAAAGGGCGAACGGTCATTTGATCCGCTCGCCCTTTTATGATAACGTTTTTTGCTGATTACGCCAGTTTTGTCAGCAGGATTTGCTCGGCCTTGTCGGTCATGACCTTCATGGTGGGGATGTCGGCGTTGTGCACCATCACCAGATAAACGACGTCGCCCTTGACACCGATCTTTGTGTATTTGGCGGTGTCAAACTGCGGGAAGGTNTACACGGGATCGTCGTGGCGTTCGACAACNGCGGCTTTGAAGGTTTCGAAGATGCCCTGTACCGATGCGATGTCAGCCTGGTTCTTGACCTGGGCAACGATGATATAGGTCTCGGGGCCGCTAAGCTCGGGCCAGGTGATATAACGGCCAACCACATCAACTGCGGGCAGGCCGGGGAAATAGTCGTCAACAATGTCTTCCACCATTTCGATAACCGGGTCGACATCGGGGTATGCCGCCTTGAGCTCGGCATAGGTGTCCTCGACGACCTTCTTGGCGTCAATCGGCGTCGAAGCCACGGGCGTGGGCGTGCTTGCTGCGGGATCGGGCGTGGGAGTCGTCGCAGTCTTGCTGCACCCTGCCAGAGCGGCAACACACAGGCAAACGATCACGGCGTACAGTACAAACTTCTTCATCCTAGCGTCTCCTTGCAGGCGCGTATGTGCGCTGTATAATATTTTACACGCTTTGCAAGAAATACACAAGCCTTTTGCAGGCAATCCAACGCCTTTCTGCGCAACCCGACACCCTTGCCCTGATCGTGCGGGCGACCACGCAGAGTCGCCCCTGCACCAAACTCATGCATCTTCAATTTCGCATGATTCTCTATTCCCTATATTTCCGATCAACCCAATACCCCCCGCCCTTGTGGGCCTTCCAAAAAGTCTTTAACCCCTTCGTCATCCATCACGGGGTGCCCCATGCCTTGCAGGCGATTTTGTTGGGTTTCCACCAGGGCAAAAATGTCACGGCAAGTGTCGCTGTTTGTTTGCAGATAAGTGATTTCCCCGTCTTGAAAACCAACGTAAAACTCGCTGCCCATATACTCAGCATTGTACTTTTCGGTGCGGCTGTCCCAATGTTGATAATGCAAAACGGCATAAACAAGCACGGTGTCTTGGGGGAGGTTGTAGTTCGACGGGGTTTCGACAAAGCTCACGCTCGTGCAGCGGATGCCCCCCTGCTCGCCCGGCCAGGTTTCACCCTGCCATTGCCGGAAGTTACTGTGGAGCATTTTAAAATGCCGCGCAAGGGCCCAAATGCTCCATGGTGTGTTCTCGCGGGGAAAGGCCGATGCGTCGCCCGTGTATTGCACCGCATACACCCCGTCGATCAAGGCCCTCAGCTGCTCGCTTTCCTGCACGTGATCGGGATCGGGTTCAAAGGACAAGATAGCCTCGGTTTGTGTCAGACCCAAGCCCTGAATGATGCGCGACAGAATCACACGCTTATGCCACCCTTCCTGATCGCGATACCCCAGCACCACAATGTCCGTGCCATCCTGTTGACTTTGCCAATCGCCCCAGACAAAGTAACTGCCCTCTATCACCATCAAGGCGCTTCCGTCGTCCAAATAGTAGCAGACCTTTGGGCTCAGATGCTCAGCGCTCGACCACCAAAAGTCCGCCCCCGCGCTCGGGTTCTGATCCCACAACGGCGGGCCGACAGCCTCGATCAAGGCGGCGCGGGCCGCCGTGTAGTCGCTACTTGCGGCAATGATGATGCCGACTTCGGCGCGGCTTGGCAGGCGGTTTTCACCGTATAAACCCAGGGATTGCAAGGCCTCCAGCCGATTGCGGCTGTCGGGCAATTGTCCCTGTGCCATGGAGTTTTCCAGCTCTTGTCGTTGCTCGCGGCTGAGTATGTCGCTTTCCAACAGGGCCTGATAGATGTCCTGGTCAGGATCGAGTTGGGCGACAAAGGCCTGCACCGTCAGCGTCGGGCGCAAGGGATCGATACGGTGGTTCTTGACAGCCACGCCAAAACCGACGCCCATCACCAGCGCCAACACGGTGGCGGCGGCTGTGAGCAGGGTTTGGGGGCTGATACGGCGTTTGGGGGCTGTGTATTGCCCGGCTTGGGCATCCAGCGCCCGATGAATGCGCGCCCGGGCGCGCTGTGGGAGGATGACATTGGCAAAGGCCTCGCGGTTGAACTTGTTCATTAGGTTTCTCCTAACATATTCTTGAGTTTTGCCCTAGCTCGACTCAGTCGCGACAGGATGGTGGCGGGCCTGCTGTGGAGCAGTTTGGCGATTTCCGGGCAGGAGTAACCTTCGAAATAGTGCAGATAGATGACGTTGCGGTCTTTTGCGCCGAGCTGCCCCAGCGCATCAATCAGCTCCTGCTGGTGAGATTCGATTGCCAGCGACGCCACGGCGTCCAAGGGCAAGTTACGGTTGCGATGAGCTCTTTTGTAGTCTCGGCAACGGTTGATCGTCACGCGGATCAGCCAGGCCTTGAGGTGCTCTCCGCCGTCAAAGGGCTTGTTGTGCTTGAGCAGTCGGAGCATGACATCCTGCACGACGTCGCAGGCCTCCGACGCCCCGACGTTGGCCAGGGCCAAGCGCAGAAGCATGTCGCCGTATTCGTCAAAGACCTCGTGCACGTCATACTGCAAACCCATCATCAAACCCTCCACACCTCTAATACGATTGACAGTCCGCAATCAACGCATCTCCACAAAAAAATAGGCCTGGCACAATTCAGCCAAGCCTATTGCAATAGTATCGCTTACATTTCCGCGCCTTAGTCTTGAAGCCTCTGCGCCTCGATCGCCGCCATGGCATCGACGCGGGCTTGGTGGCGGCCGCCCTCGTAGGCAGTGTTCAGGAAGGTCGCAATAATATCCTCGCACAGCCCCGCACCCACCACGCGGGCCCCCAGGCACAGCACGTTGCAGTCGTTGTGGGCACGGGTCATGCGGGCCGAATAAGTATCGGTACACACCGCCGCGCGAATGCCGGCGTGCTTGTTGGCAGCCATGGACATGCCGATACCCGTGCCGCAAAACAAAATGCCCATGGCCCCGGGCTCGCCCTGAACCCGCCGGCAAACCGCCACGGCAAAGTCGGTATAATCGATGCGCTCACCGGTGTGCGTGCCAAGGTCCACAAAATCAACCCCCCGCCCCTTCAGGCTCTCCAACATCTCCAGCTTAAGTTCCAAGGCCGCGTGGTCACAACCAATGTAAAGCATATCCGACACCTCCAACATCATGGCCCGGGCCAACGCCGCAAGCACTTAAACAGTATACCACACGCCCAGTGTGTGGCGTTGGTTTTTCGCCCCCTGATTACATGTAAGCCGTGTGCGCAACCATTCCTCCCATTTACCCAATCCAATTTTTTAAAGGCAGGGGCGCGGGGGAAAGCGGGACGAAGCCCTTGAGCGAGGGATTGGCAACCATCACTCGCAGAACCCAAGCTTTTGCAAAAAGCTTGGGCGGTGGGGGACGGAAAAATTTTCCGCCCCCGCAAACTATGTTATAATCACATATACTCTTCTTGGAGGTCTTGCCGTGCCATTGCGCCGCCGCGGCTCCAACATCGAACGCGAGCTCCTG
>JGI994J12354_10006009_pt1 | contig 10267 bp, 7 predicted proteins | sample IntmicLarv3ML3BL_FD_12354 | JGI IMG/M metagenome (IMG submission 12354)
AACATTAGCAGAACGAAACCACATGGTGGATGCCTCTATGCTTGTAGATAACACACAAGCTGGCGGTGATTGGGTAAGAGTGACTTATGACGGAGAAGATGCAACATCTATAAGTGACAACTTTATTTCAAAGGCAACACCGCAAGGGGAAGTGGACTTTGGGCGATTAGAGGAAGGCATCTATACCCTGATAGAAACCAAGGCTCCGACAGGATATGCGCTGCCAATTGGACAGTGGATACTTACAATTGATTCGAGCGCAAGTGATAGTGGAGCAAGTGATTGGAAGATTGAATTTGCAGGAAAGAGCCATTCTATCATGCCGCCAGCAGTCATCCGAGATGAAAGTGTGGCAAATGCACCAACGTATCAGCTTATCAATGCAAGACCATTTTTAATCGGTATGTCAGGACTTGAAGGAACAACAGGTATGCTCTTGACGGGCTTCGTCATTATGGCTCTCGCGGCGAATATTTATTTTATAAGAAGATACAAACAAAAGGAAAAGTAAGCAAAATAGAGGTAACGAAACATGAGTGGAACAAAGATAGCTGTTCTACTCATGTTTTTGTGGTATACTAAAAGCCATACAAAAGAAAAGGAGATGCAAAATGGAAAAAACACAAAAAATACAAATTGGAATCGTTGGATATGGAAATATTGGTCGCGGTGTTGAGTGTGCGATAAGCAAGAATGTAGATACGGAGTTGGCAGGCATTTTCACTCGCCGTGACCCAGCGTCGGTGCAGAGTGTTTCAGGAGCAAAGTCATACCGCATGGAAGAGTTAGCAAGTTTAAAGGATAAAATAGATGTATTGATTCTTTGCGGGGGATCTGCAACAGATTTGCCAGAACAAGGACCGGAACTTGCGCAAAATTTTTGTACAATTGATAGTTTTGATACACATGCAAAGATACCAGAATATTTTGAAGCAATGGATAAAGCGGCATTAGCAGGTGGAAATGTAAGTATTATTTCTGTGGGATGGGACCCAGGGCTCTTTAGTTTATTGCGCACGTATGCAGAAGCTGCAATTCCAGATGGCAATACGTATACATTTTGGGGAAAAGGGGTAAGTCAAGGACATTCTGATGCGATTCGCCGTGTCGAAGGCGTGAAGAATGCTATCCAATATACAGTACCAATTGAAGCGGCGGTAGATGCGGTAAGAAGTGGTGTGCAACCAGAACTTACAACGCGCGCGAAGCATTTAAGAGAATGTTATGTTGTGTTAGAAGAGGGTGCGGATGAAGAAAAGGTTAGACGTACTATTTGCGAAATGCCAAATTACTTCTCGGATTATGATACGACGGTAACGTATATTTCAGAAGAAGAGTTGGCGGCGAATCATAGTAAGATGCCACATGGCGGGTTCGTGATTCGTAGTGGTGAGACTTCGGCTGATACAAAGCAACTCATTGAATTTTCACTTCAACTAGATTCAAATCCAGAATTTACAGCAGGGGTATTAGTTGCTTATGCACGTGCGGCATATAAAATGAAAGAAAAAGGCGCAACAGGAGCGAGGAGTGTTTTTGATGTGGCACCAACCTATTTGATGAGCGAATCGGCGGCAGACCTTAGAAAGAGAGTGTTATAGACACATTTTGAATTTCTTTATGTGATAGGAAAGTGCTCTAGTACACAAAAAACCCCTATAAGCATATGCTATAGGGGTTTTGACGTGGGCGAGAAGATTCGAACTCCCGACCTTCTGGTCCGTAGCCAGACGCTCTATCCAGCTGAGCTACGCCCACGTGTTGTATCATTCACAACGGATTTAATCATACATGATATTGGAGGAAATGTCAATGACTTTTGAAGAATTATCTGGCGAAATTATTGAAAGCATTATCTGATAAATCATTTGCGGAATGGTCTAGGCAACTTGTAATAGAATATTCGTAAAGCAAAATAGATTATGATATACTAAATCAATAAGCAGAAATAGAAGAACGATACAAAAGGAGAGCGTTATGGCAAAATATATGATGGCGTTAGATGCTGGGACAACTAGTAATCGCTGTATCTTAGTTGATAAACAGGGGCAGATAAGGAGTGTGGCACAGAAAGAATTTACGCAGCATTTTCCAAAACCAGGCTGGGTGGAGCATGATGCTGATGAAATCTGGTCTACACAAATTGGCGTTGTAGTAGAAGCGTTACAAAAGATAGGGGCAAAGGCTTCGGACATAGCGGGAATTGGCATTACCAACCAAAGAGAAACTGCAATTGTATGGAATAAAGAAACGGGCGTACCGATACATCCAGCGATTGTATGGCAGTGCAGAAGAACTGCAAAATATTGTGATGAATTAAAGGAAAAGGGATTGGCAGAGCGTATTCGGCAAAAGACAGGGCTGATTATCGACGCGTATTTCTCAGGAACAAAAATCAAGTGGATATTAGAACATGTGCAAGGCGCGAGGGAGCAAGCAGAAGAAGGGAAGTTACTTTTTGGAACAGTGGAGACCTGGCTAATCTGGAAAATGACAAAGGGCAGAGTTCATGTCACAGATTATTCCAATGCCTCACGAACGATGTTGTTTAATATCCAAACGTTGCAGTGGGATGCGGAGATTTTAGAAGAGTTAAACATACCGAAGAGTATGCTACCAGAAGTGAAATCTTCGAGTGAAATATATGGTTATACCGATGCGTCATTGCTTGGCGGTGAGATTCCAATTGCAGGGGCAGCAGGAGATCAACAAGCAGCACTTTTTGGACAAACTTGTTTTGAAGTAGGGGAAGTGAAGAACACCTATGGAACGGGCGGCTTCTTGCTAATGAATACTGGAACGCAGCCGGTATTTTCAAAGAATGGACTTGTTACAACAATTGCATGGGGGTTAAATGGTGAAATCACGTATGCACTAGAAGGCTCCATATTTGTTGCAGGTGCGGCGATACAATGGTTGCGAGATGAACTTCGCCTGCTTGATTCGGCAGCAGATAGTGAGAGAATGGCATTGGAAGTAGAAGATACGAATGATTGCTACGTAGTTCCAGCATTTACAGGTTTGGGAGCACCACATTGGGATCAATATGCAAGGGGCACAATTGTAGGGCTTACAAGAGGTGTAAATCGCAATCATATTGTCCGTGCAACCTTAGACTCTGTTGCGTATCAGATAGGGGATGTGCTTCGCGCAATGCAAAATGATTCAAACATACCTTTGACTTCGCTGAGGGTAGATGGGGGCGGAAGTGCAAATAATTATATCATGCAGGCGCAAGCGGATATATGTGCAGCACCGGTAAAGCGCCCGAAATGTGTAGAGAGCACTGCTATGGGGGCAGCTTATTTAGCAGGACTGGCAGTTGGCTATTGGAAAGACAAAAAAGAGATTGGTAGCAATTGGAGATTGGATAGAGAATTTATGCCAGAAATCACAGAAAAAGAGAGGGCAAAACGGATACGCAAATGGAATAAGGCTGTAAAATGTGCATATAGTTGGTTAGAAAATTAGGCGTAAGTATTTACATTTTGTACAAAATCAACTAAACTGGATATAACATTATTATAAGATGCATAATAAAGAAAATGGAGGCAGAGGTTTATGAAAGGAAATGTAATTGTAGGACAATCAGGCGGACCAACAGCAGCGATCAACTCTAGTTTGGCAGGTGTATATCGCACAGCGAAGGACCGTGGAGCAAAGAAAGTATATGGAATGCGTTATGGAATCCAAGGTTTACTAGAGGAGCGATATATCGACTTATCAGAGCACATAACCAACGAATTAGATGCAGAATTATTAAAAAGAACACCAGCGGCATATTTGGGCTCTTGCAGATATAAGCTACCCCAGATTCACGAAGATCAATCAGTATATGAGAAAATCTTTGCGCTTTTAGAAAAATTAGAGATTGAAGTATTTATCTATATTGGCGGAAATGACTCTATGGATACCATTAAGAAATTATCAGACTATGCATTGATTACAGGTCATCCAACGCGTTTTGTAGGGTGTCCAAAGACGATTGACAATGACTTAGCACTTACGGATCACACACCAGGATATGGTAGTGCTGCAAAATACATTGGAACATCTGTCAAAGAAATTATTTGTGATGGATACTGTTTGGAATATCCCAATGGGTTGGTAACCATTATAGAAATTATGGGACGTAATGCAGGATGGTTGACAGGGGCAGCAGCCTTAGCAAAAGGCGAAGATTGTGCTGGACCAGATTTGATTTATCTTCCAGAGTTGCCATTTGATATGAAGAAATTTATCAGCAAAGTAACGAAGATGCTAAAGGAGAAATCTTCTGTGGTAATCGCTGTTTCCGAAGGGATTAAACTAGAAGATGGCAACTATGTTTGTGAGCTTGGTAATACAGCTGATTTTGTGGATGCATTTGGGCACAAACAACTAACTGGAACTGCAAGTTACTTGGCAAGTTATGTGGCAAGTGAAGTTGGGTGTAAGACAAGAGCAATCGAACTTAGTACCTTGCAACGTGCGGCGTCACATTTTGCATCACGCGTTGACATATTAGAAGGATACCAAGCAGGTGGTGCGGCGGTCAAAGCAGCAGATGAAGGTGATTCCGGAATGATGGTCGTGCTAGAGCGTCTTTCAGATGATCCATATCAATGTGGAACGGCAGTAAAAGATGTTCACAAGATTGCAAATGATGAACGCCTAGTTCCAAGAAAATGGGTAAACAAAGAAGGAACTTATGTGACAGAAGAATTTGTAAATTATGTAAGACCACTGATTCAAGGAGATGTTTCACCGATTATGGTAGGTGGGATTCCAAGGCATTTGCATAAAGATAGATAGAAATAAGGTGAAGTGGTGGCAATTTGTCACCACTTTAATTATTGTTATCAAGTAATTTTGGGGTTTTTGCATTTAGAGGGGATATAACACTCTTTCCTAATTTTTCCTCGAGTTCAGCTCGAGCGTTACCGGCAACACTACCACCTTCTTTGACCACTTCTTTGCTTTCGGTAAAACCTTGTGGATTCTTTGCCTTAGAAAGAGCAGTAGCAGATAATTCAGCCAATTGGTTTAGGGTTAATTCTATGTTAGTCATATTATCTCGAAGACTTTCTTTGTGTAGTCCCTTGAGCTGTTTATAAGACTTCACAGACTTGCCAGACCAGGCAGTAGTTAGTACATTTGTAAGTGCTCCAAACGCCTTTTGTTCCGTTACGCCAGAACGATGCCATTCATCTGTTAGGTCGTTGCGAATGCCAATTCCTTTTAGTCGCTCCTTTATCCACTCTTCAGAATAGCCTTTTTGTCGGTATGTTCTTACCATACGTTCAAATGCAAGTTCAGGGTCGGCAAGTTCATCTAATCGCTCACTTCCTACTTGTGCAAGCCAGATTTTGAAAGGTTCGGCTTTTTTAGAAGGGATAGATTGTATGAGTCGTAAAAGTTGCTCTGTAGTGGCGCAATCGGTTTTTCGCATTTTGCCGTCGGAAGCAAGAAGTTTCAAACCGTGACAATTTGTCACGGTTTGATTTCCTTCCGCTAACAAACGTTGTTTGAGCTTCCGCCAATAAGCGGTAGGGTCGATGCTATCTGTCAACACAGCACACACATCCACAACAGAAAAATACACCTCTTCCTCTTGTTTATGCCAGACCTTTCTAACTTTATCATCAAATATAAATTCTAGTTCCTCTGTATTCATCACATCTACTGGTACCGGAACGGTCGTATCAGTATCTTCATCATAAAAAAAGAAAACAATCACCTACTTTCTGCAATATCAATTGAATGAGTTACGATTTCTAACGAAGATATAGCAATATACTTAACTTCGATTTTTTTCATAAGTTTCTTTTATGTAAAAACTATTATCCTGTAAAATGAATAATAGCATATGAATTTTATGAAAACAAGAAGTGCTTTCGTGAAACATGAAAAAATGCAATCATAAAGTACATTCATAACATTTGTATGAGGAATACTATCGTTATGTGGTAGGAATACATAGTGTGAGATATAGGACAATCTCAAATATCTTTTGAATTTTCATAGTAACCGTTTTTTAAGAAAAATAACCGATTTTTATGATAGAGAAATGCGAAAACAATTGTTATGATAAAATATGAGGCTTATATAAGGGAGGATATATTTTATGGAGTTTTTCAGTCCTGACGGTTTGTTTTATCGCATAATCAGTAGAATTGGCGATTTGTTCATCTTGAATATATTATTTTTGATATGCAGTCTGCCAATTCTAACAATCGGTGCATCTGCAACAGCAATGTACAGTGTGCTTTTTAAATTACGTCGTGGTGAATTAGGTTACATCAGCAAAGAATTTCTTGAAGCTTTTCAGAAGAACTTTAAACAGGCGACCATTATTTGGAGTGTTTTGCTTGGTGTTGGGGGCGTGCTTGGAGTGGATATATTTTATGCGAATTTTATTGGTGGAGATTTAGGCAATGTGCTGAAAGTATGTTTTATATTTTTGGCGATTCTTTACATGAGCATATTATCTTATGTGTTTGCAATACAAAGTAGGTTTGAAAATAGTATACGTGGTACAATAAAAGCATCCTTATATATGTCAATTGGGTATTTGCCAATTACGATTGTGATTATGTTCCTAAATATTTTACCAGGTTTCTTAAGCTATCTTAGGGCGGAGTGGTTTTGGAAGATAGCACCCATTATGCTTGTGATTGGAATAGCGGGTATAGGGTATATCTGTGCGGGAATGCTAGAATATATTTTTAGAAAGCATATGCCGAAAGAAACGAAGAAAATAGATAAGGAGTAGAAAAATATCAAGATTAAGAGGGGAAATGCAGTATGTATCAAGTATTACTTTTGGATGATGAAATTATGGCGGTGGAATACTTAGAATCAGCCATAGAATGGGAAGAGTATGGATTTCAAATTGCAAAAGCAGAGACGCAACCGATAAGAGCATTGGAATATCTTAGGAATCATCGGATGGATATTGCACTTGTGGATATTCGTATGCCTGGGTTAGATGGATTGGAATTTGCAAAAAAAGCACTTCAGATTAATCCGAGTTTAAAAATTATTATCGTTACTTCGTATGATGATTTTGAATATGCGAGAGAAGCGATTTCTTTGGGTGTGTTAAATTATATGTTAAAACACAATTTGGAAACAGATACACTTCTTGAGGACCTTCAAAAGATTAGCGATATATTAGACAAAGAAAAGTCAGATAGAAAAATACTGGCAATCAGTCATTTGAGAAAATTGATAAATCATGGAGATATTCTAAGTGAATCAGAAAAGCAAGAGTTAAACCAATACATAGACTTAAGAAAGCGGCATATGATATGTTTTTGGGTAGAACTAGACAGGTCGTTGTTAGAAAATGAGCGGTCTAGTTTTGATATGTCACAAAAAGATGATAAAGAAATCAATGAATTTATTGAACTTTTGGATAAAGAAAGTGTCATAACGATAAACATAGAACAAGGAAAGTGGTTAGTTTTAGAAGTGTTTGAACTCACAGTAAGTCAGAAGAAGATCCGGGAAGAATCCTTTCGCGTTGCGTATCAGATTCAACGTTTCGTCTATCATAATTATGAAAAGAAAACAGTCTCAATTATCCCATCACCAGTATTTAACGACGTATTAGAAATGCACAATGTATATGTACTACTGAAAGATTATGCACGATATTTGATTTTTTATGGTAAGAATAAGATTTTAGATATTCGAGAATTGGCTTATCGAAAGAATATAGAAAAATCTCGTCCGCAAGAGACATTAAATGCAATATATGACTACTTTGATAGTGGAAAACTACAAGAGGCATTAAGGGAGATTGATCATTTTCTTGGAGCGTGTATATCTGTGAAAGATGCAGGAGCAACGCTCTATTTTAAGAAGGAATTTGTTCGTTTTCTAGGAGAATATATTAAGCGCAATGCGCTTTGGATGCAAACATATGACGAAATTTTGTATACAAAAGAGGTGCATAGTGTACAAGGGTTACATATGTGTTTTGTTGATATTTTTGAGGCGCTGACGAAAGAAAAAAAGGCAAAAGAGTATAGTCATATACCTGAAAAGATACGAGAAGGTGTGCGGTATATACATGAGCACTATACAGAAGATATACGCTTAGAAGATGTTGCTGAATGTATGGGCATCAGCGGGGAATATTTAAGACACCTTTTTAAGACAGAAATGGGAGAGGGATTTTCAGAATATTTGACAAGATTGAGGATTCATGAAGCGAAGGTGTTATTGGATAAAAAACGCTATAAGCTATATGAAATTGCTGAGATGGTTGGTTACAAATCAGGGACGTATTTTAGCAGTATATTTAAGAAGATAACAGGAATTAAGCCATTAGATTACAAAATGGGAGCTGAAAATGAAAAAAAGAGGGATTAAGTTTAAAATTGTAGTTTCCGTGGTTTTGGTTGTTACGATTTGTTTGGGTATTATGGGGGTAGCAGCCTACCAGTATTTGCAGAATATGCTTATGGAAGATGCAATGGAGGAGGCAGAGAAGAAAGTTAATGACATTACGGTCCAACTAGAGACAATAGAAGAACAGATGAATACGATTGCAGATTATATTATTACAGACCAATCAGTTATCGAATACTTAACACGCAAAGAAGAGGAAACGATTAAAGATAAGAATGATGCAGTGTATGAAATGAGCCATATTTTAACAAGGTTTGTAGTAATCAATGATTATATTAATAACATATATATGAAACGGAGTGACGGGTGGATATATTCAAATAACAGGGAGTTAGATAACCGCTATCTGGATCCGTATTTAGCAGGCATTCTTAGGCAGGAAAATACGGAAGATGATAATAAATTTTTTACAGATTTGCATAAGACACCAGCGTATACAGAGTCTAAATCAGGACAGACGATAAGTTTTATAGTACGCTTTTCTGTCTTGGGGAAATCCGATTTTGAAGAGTATCTTATTCTTGGGCTAGATTACGATAGACTGAAACAAATTGTGGAGCAAGGATCTACAGATTTGGCATATGTTGGCCTTTATAATCACAAAGGACAATTGGTTTATACAGAAGGAGAAGAAATTGACGACTCCGATAAAGATATTATCTTTATTGAAAAGGAAACCGACAATGGCAACTGGAAAGCGACAGTGGCTATTTCAAGAGAAACGCTGTTTAGTAAAATTGAGAATGTGCTGGCATGGTTTCTATTTATTATTGTTGCACTTGCAGTGGTTTTGATTGTGGTTCTTGTTCAGGCAACGTCAAAAATCACAAGACCGATTGAGGAGCTATCACAGGCAATGCAAAAGGTTGGGAAAGGACAGTATGATACACAAGTAATTGTACGAAGTAACGATGAGATAGAGGAACTTGCAGATGTTTTTAACGGCATGACGCGAAAGATTTATGAGTATATTGAGGAGTCTATACAATATGAGCAAACAAAGCGAGAGTTGCAGTTGGACTTGCTGATGAATCAGATTAACCCGCATTTCATATATAATACGTTAAATTCAATTATTTATTGTGCGCATAGTAATCGATTAGTAGGTGTTGAAGAAATTACCCGTGCTTTGATTCATATTCTGCAAGATTCTGTGAAGATAGGAAAACATGCAATTAAAGATTACGTCAGTGTAGAAGTAGATATTGTGAAGAATTATATGAAAATACAAGAATACAGGTATCCAAAGCGTTTTGCATTTACGTTTTCTTGTCCAGAAGCGTTATATGACATGGAAATTCCGAAGATGATCATACAGCCTTTAATAGAAAATGCACTATTTCATGGGGTGTGTCTTAGAGAAGAAGTAGGAAGGATTGATGCAAAATTATATCAAAAGGTGATACAAGAGAGAACGTGGATAGAAATCGTAGTAAAAGACAGTGGAGTGGGAATGTCAAAAGAAAAGATTGCGAATTGCTTTACCAATATAAAAAAGAGATTAGAATTCTTATATAAAGAGAATTATTATATCAGGGTATGGAGTAAAGAGGGTCTGGGAACAGTAATCGTCATTGGTTTTTTAGAGGGGTAAAACCGTTTTTTTATAAAAATAACCGAATTGTGTTGGTGTAATGTGACAAGGTGATTGTTACAATATTCTTAAATACAGAAATAGGAGGAAAGTAACTATGAAAAAAAGAATTTTGAGTATGTTGTTGTCTATTACTATGGTAGCAGGAGTATTAGCAGCTTGCGCAAAGCCAGAAGGAGGCAGCGAAGAAGAAACAACAGCAGCGGTAGAGGCGGTGACGGAGTTTACAGGCGATAAAGATTTAGAAGGAGAATTGACCATTTGGGATTGGAA
>JGI994J12354_10006010_pt1 | contig 10266 bp, 8 predicted proteins | sample IntmicLarv3ML3BL_FD_12354 | JGI IMG/M metagenome (IMG submission 12354)
CCCATGATTATTGTATGAATACCCAGCGTTTTATGAAGATGTTTGTCTTCCGCTTCCACGACCCCCGCCATACCTACTCTTCGACGAAAACGCGCGCCTCAAAATCCCGGATTCCATCCGCGAAAGCCCAAGACGCGCTTTGCAATTTTCGACGTTTTTACTTATATCGATTCTTCCAAATTTCCTGCAACGTGTGCAGCAAATCCGCGTATCGCCGATAGCGTCCGCGCGGGATTTCGCCATTCTTAACGGCTTGGCGCACGGCGCAGTCGGGCTCTTGATCGTGTAGGCAGTCATCAAAGCGGCAGCGGCCCAGATATGGCTGAAACTCGGGGTAGTAGGTCATCAGCGCCTGGGGTTCCAAGTCGGGGCTGTCCAGCAGGCTAAAGCCGGGGGTGTCGGCAACCCAGCCGCCTTTGTGCTTCCCAACTGTCGACAGCGGCAGCAGCTCGGCGTGCCGTGTGGTATTTTTGCCGCGGGCAATGCGTGCGGAAAGTGCACCGATTGGCATGGCTGTGTCCAAAAGCACGTTGAGCAGCGAGGTTTTGCCCACGCCGGAAGGCCCGGAAAGAAAGGTGGTTTTGCCAAGCAGTTCGGTTTTTAGCGCAGTCAGGCTGTCGCCTTTCTTGGCCGAAACAAAGTACGGGGCAAACGTGCCATACGCGGCATCCAGCTTGGTAATCATCTCGGCGTGGCGCTCGGGCGCGTCCACCTTATTAAACACCAGCACAATGCCGCAGCCGGTCATCTGCGCGCGCACCAGCATGCAGTCCAACAGCGCTACGTCGGGCGCGGGTTCGTCGATGGCAAAAACAATCACCGCCACATCCATGTTGGCCATGGGTGGCCGCAAAAAGACGTTGGTGCGGGGCAGAATATCGGCAATCAGCGCCAACTCGCCTTCCAAACCCGGCAAAAGCGACACATGGTCGCCAACCAAGGGCGTCAGACCCTCGTTGCGGAAGCGTCCGCGCGCGGCGCAGGGCAGAACCTCCCCCGTGGGCAGCGTCACCTGGTAAAGCCCGCCAACGCCCTTGATGATGCGTCCTGTCATGGCTGGCACACCCAGATGTTGACGGTATCACCCTTGTAGCCGCGGGCGAGGTCTTGGCTGATGATGGTGCCGGGTGCTTGGTCGCGGCTGGGTGCCATGGGCTCAACCTCACCGAGCACAAACCCGGCGTCCTCAAGCAGCCGCTTGGCGTATTCGGGATATTTGCCCACCAAATTCGGCACGTCAATCAGTTCCGGGCCAAGGCTTACCCAAATTTCAATCGCGGTATCGGAATTGATGGTTCGCCCGCCCGCATAAAAGGGGTGTTGCTCATAGATGACCCCAGCCTCAACATCATCGTGCGTGCCGGTGTGGGTTAGCAGATTCAGGCCCTCACGCAGAGCCAGAAGGTTGGCTTCGTCCGTGGTCAGCCCTACAAAATTGGGCAGCGTTACCTCCACCGCCGAGGTACGCGAGGAAAAAAACAGCTTGCGCGCGCCAATCACCCCAAAGGCCAGCACCAACATGCTGACAATCGCCACCACGGCAATTTTCCCAATGTTGTAGCTTCGGACATTGGGCAGAATAATTTCTTCCGAAAGTCCCTCGTCAAGGGGGTGCGACCGGCCCATTTCCACAAAATCGCCCTCGGGCTTTTGGCGGGCTTGCAGCAAATCATCCAGCAAATCCGAGGTACTGTGGTACCGCAAACCTAAGTCGCGAATGGTCATTTTGCGCACGATGTCGGCGATGCCGCGCGAGGGCTCTTCTTCTTTGGAAAACTCAACCTCGTGTTCCAAACGTCGTGCGAGGGTGGCCTCGGAGGTGGTATCAGAAAAGGGCACGCGGCCGGTCAACAGCTCGTAAAACACAATGCCAAGCGAATAAATATCCGCTTGCGGTGTGGCAGAAAGCCCCACCGCTTGCTCGGGGGCCAAATAGTACACAGACCCCAGCCGAGTGTTGTCATCCACCAATAAACCAAACAAACCGGCCAACGATACCCCAAAATCCACGATCTTGAGCGTGCCGTCGTTGGCTAGCAGGATGTTGTGCGGCTTGACGTCGCAATGTACCACGCCCCGCGCGTGGGCGTATTGCAGGGCGCGGGTGACCAAAATGACAATTTCCAAGGCTTCGTGCGCGTCCAGCTTGCCGCGGCGGGCCAAAAGCTGCTTTAAGGTTTCGCCCTGGATGTATTCCATCACAATATAATGCTGATTGTTTTCCGCCAAATCGCTGTTGTAATATTCCACAATGTTGGCATGCTTCAGCCGCTTCATGACGCGGGCCTCTTGCTCGAACATGCGCACGTATTCCGCCTGCTCACTCATACTCGGGCGCATTAGTTTTATGGCCACAAAACGCTTTTTGCGCCGGTCAAACGCGCGGTAGACCGTAGCCATACCGCCGCCGCCAACCTCTTCAAACAGCTCGTAGCGTTCGTCCAACAACGTTTGTTTTTCCAAAAAAGCCTTCCTTTACCCAATAACAGTGGGTGGGGGAGCGATGTAAACAATGGAAAGATTATCCCGCGCACCTCGGGCAAGGCACAACTCGGCCAAGGCGTCGCAAGCGGCTTGCACGGGCAGTTGCAATTGCATAGTGTGGGCAATTTCCTCGTCACTGACGTGGGTGGTGATGCCATCCGAGCAAATCAGCCAGCGGTCTTGGGTGTCGATGTCAAAGGAGCTTAAATCGGCCTTGACCCAAACATCAATGCCCACCGCCCGCCGCAGCCAGTTGCGGTGGGGGTGAACGCGAGATTCTTCTTCGGTAATTTCGCCCTTTTCCACCATCTCTTGCACCATGGTGTGGTCGGAAGTAACTTTTAAAAAATGGTTCTGATGCAACCGATAAATACGGCTGTCACCCACATGCCCGGTGACCCATTGCCCTGCGGCGCCGTACATCAGCGAGAGGGTGCTGCCCATGCCAAACAACGCGTCGTTTTCCTGCGCCATGTGGTAAACCGCGCGGTTGGCAGCGGCAATGCCGATGCGCACAGTGTCTATCGGATCCTGCCCGTCGGCGTGGCTCTGCGCAATGGAAGCCACAAGCTGCTCGATTGCCACACTTGAAGCCACCTGCCCGCCATTGTGCCCGCCCATGCCATCGGCCACGGCAAAAAGGACATAGCCGGGCGTCTGCGCCGCGTAAACGCAGTCCTGATTATCAGGGCGCAGCAGACCGGCCTCGGTGCGGGAAGCGAATTGAATGTTGGGCATCTTCTATCCTTAAAACGCAGGTGCGCGAAATGCCGCGTGTGTTGGTGAGTTCGGTTCAATTCATGCGCGTTGGTAAGTGCGGCTTCGTGTTTGGCCTATGCACGGGGTGGGGGGATATGGCTTAGTATTTGAGCCTGCGCACGTTGGTGTTCAGCCAAGCTCCGCGTGCATTACTGCGCTTGCGCAGCTTGATCCTGTGCGATCAGCAGCCGCATGGCTTGAACGCCGCAGGATATAGCGCGGGTGGTGTCCTCCACAGTGGGATTGGGCAGACCGAGCTTCTCACGCTCGACATTCCAAATGGCAGCAAGCACGCCCCCGGCCCGCACACCACGCGTGGCCGCTACGGCAAAAAGGGTGGCGCATTCCATTTCGGAGGTTAGGCAGCCCAACTGCACATACGCTTGCCAACGGGCCAGCAAGGCAGGGGCAACCGGCATGGTTTCGGGGTTGGTTTCGCCGTAGAAGGAATCCTTGCTCTGCACCACGCCAACGTGAACATGATCGCCCGGCGCGCCGCTGCAAATGCTTTTCGCGGCCTCATGCAGGGCCAAGGTTACGTTAAAATCCGCCGTTGCCGGATAGCTTGGCGGCAAATACTCGGCGCTGGTGCCGTCGTCGCGGGTGGCGGCCATGGCAATGCACAAATCGCCGCCCATCACATTTTGGCGAATGCCGCCCGAAGTGCCCACGCGGATGAAGGTATGCGCACCGCAGCGGATCAGCTCTTCCGCGCAAATGGCCGTGGAAGGCCCGCCAATGCCGTGGGAGCAAACCGTCACGGCAACGCCGCAAAGCGTGCCGGTGTAAAGGCAATATTCCCGGTTGTGCACAACAAACCGCGCGTCATCCAACTGCGCCGCAATGGTGGACACCCGGCCGGGGTCGCCGCACAGCAACACGTAGTGGCCGATATCCTTCGGGGTGATTTTCAGATGAAACTGTTTGTCGTCCTGTAAAATTCCCATGATCTTAAACGGTTGGCAGGCTGGCAGCCGCCACGGATTGCCCCACCCGGCGAATTTTTTCATCCGGCAGATGCAGTTCCACCTTGCCACAGATGTCAGGATATTCTTCCTTCAGCGTTTTGACGGCGTTTTTGTAGATCAAGCTGCCGCCTTCGCCGGACATGACGCGGCCTAACAGCAAAATGTGTTTAATGTCGTAGAATTGGCAATACAGGCTGACGCTATGGCCCAGGTACACGCCGATGCTCTCAAAAATCGAAACGGCGCGGGGATCGTTTTTGTCCATATATTCCTGCACAACCTTGAGCTTTTCGCCGGGCGACAGGCTTTCGTCCAGCGCAATACCAACCCTGGCGGCCAGCTTGATGACGCCGTCTTGCGAGAAATACTTAACGCCGCAGCCGATATCCCCCGACCACTCGTCGCGCATGGCGTTCGGCTGAGCGTCCACCGGCACAAAGGCCAGTTCATTCAACCAACCTGTGATGTTTCCCTTGGCGTCCACATAGCCGCCGGCCTGGCTGGTGCCCATGGCAATGCCCAGCACGCAGTCGTCGTTTAAGCTCATGGCCCCGGCCAACGCCGTGATGTCGCCGTCGTTGGCAACTTCAATCGGAATATCCGCCCCAAGCGCCTGCCCTGCGCGAATATAAATATCCTTGACTTTGGACTCAAACAGCTCATCCGGCACTTTGAGAAACAGCGACGCCGCCATGGTGCGGTTGTCCACATACACACCTGCCGAGCTAATGCCAATGGCGTCCACGCGGGGCATTTTTTCGGCGGCTGTGCGGAAGGCATCCACAATTCCCTTGAAGTGATAGTCGGGGTCGGGGTTGGTTTTGGGGAACCAAACCACCTCTTCGCTGTACACGGGTTCGCCATCAATCACCGCCGAAACCTTGCGATCCGAGCCGCCTGCGTCAAAGCCAATGCGGCAGCCTTCCAGATGACGCCCCACCGATTTGGACATTTCCACCTCAGCGGGTTTGTCGGCGTACGCCGCGCAGCAAAGCGCAAAGGGACGCTCGTAGATGCGCGCCATAAAGTGAAAATCAAAATCACGCAGCCCGCCCTTTTGATAAGCGGCTTTCATATGCGCCATCACGTGGGGGGCATCGCCGCACAGGGTCACCTTAACGCCGCCCTTGACCCACAGCAGCAGCTTGACCAACCGCTCAATGTAATAGCAATCAGCCTCGAAAAGCTCGGGCACGCCCTGAATTTTGGTGTCGTACACCGACACATAGCCGCTGTTGCGCTCGATGGCAATGGCAAAAGGCTGGCCGGCGCTTTGGCTGTACGCCTGAAAGAAGAGCCCCAGCGGAATAAAATCCGGATCGGCGGAAGGAACATTTTGCACCGATAGTTGAATGCCGTATAAATTCATTTGTGATACTCTCCTTATTCTTCTTTGGTGGTACCGTTACTTATTTTCCTGAACAATGCGGTTCATTTCATCCCACTTTTGTTCCATATCCGCCACCAGCTTAAACTGGGTGCGGCAACGGTCGAGGTTGTGGCCATCGCGGTGAATCTTAAAATAAGTGTCGCCACACAGATGATCGGTCAAAAAGCGCACGCCGCATTCAAAGGTCATCAGCTTGGCGCCCCAGGGCAGCATATCAATTTCGTTTTCCGTCAGGCTGGTTCCAACTTGCTCCAAAAATCCTTTTGTGAAGAGACCAAAGAGCTCCAGGCTCATGGTTACTTTGGTAAGGTCGGTCTCGTCCTCAGCGCCCGTTGACGCCCCGAAGCGAATGCTGTCACCATAGTCGTACAGCGCCAAGCCGGGCATCACGGTATCAAGATCAATAACGCAAATGCCATTGCCGGATTTTTCGTCAATCAGCACGTTGTTCAGCTTGGTGTCGTTGTGGGTAACACGCAACTGCAATTCGCCACGGGCCAGCATATCCACCAACAGGGAGGCCTCGCCGGCGCGTTTCATGGCAAAATCGATTTCGGCTTGCACGCCGGCCGCACGGCCAAAGGCGTCTTCCTCCACGGCTTTGCGGAAGGTTTCAAACCGCACCGCGGTGTTGTGGAAGTTAGGGATGGTCTCATGCAGCACCGTGGCGTCAAAATCGGCCAGTTGCTTTTGAAAACGCCCAAACGCGATGGCGGATTTATAAAAATGCTCCGGATTTTCAATCAGCTGGTAGCTGACAGTTTGTTCAATGAAGATATACATGCGCCAATAGTTACCGCGCGCGTCGACAACATATGATTTCCCCTCATGCGTGGGGATAACGGTCAACGTTTCGCGGGTGGAGTCGCCGCCATCGGCCTGAATTTTTGCGGCAATGTGGGCGGTAACCACCGTGATGTTGTCCATCAGGAGGTCGGGCCGCAGAAAAATTTTGCTGTTGATGCGCTGAAGGATATATCGTTTAGTGGATTGATCCTCTTGCACAAAATAAGCGGCATACGTGTCGTTGATGTGTCCCTCGCCATAGGGAATCGCGGACACAAAACGGCCGTCAGCCGCAAACTGGTTTGCCACGGTTTCAAATGCTACAAAATCACTCATGATAAGCACACCTTTCCAATCTTGGATGATGTATCATATTGGCGCAACGCTCAACTCATACCGCGGCGCAACGCCGACTTGGGTCAATTGCCGCATCAATGCCAACATCCTACCCATTTTATCACAAAACATTTACCTTTGGCAATGGAAATTTTCTGGAGTTTCCCTCACCCATTTTTCTGGAATTTATCCTAAGTAACCATTGATTAATCGGGGTGCGGCAGATTTGCGCGGATCTTCGTCCGGGGTGGTGCGTGGCAAAAACGCGCACATTAAATGAGATATAAAAGTTTTTGCCACGTGCCGCCTGGAACAAAAGTCGCCAAAGATGGCGTGCCAGCCATTAATCAGTGGGTACCTAAAGGTCAAGCTGACGAGCCGCAAATCTAGCGGCAAGGAAACACGTGCTGTTGGTCACTTTTTCAGACATTGTCCGTCACCTGTTTTCTCGCCGGTTCTCCGATTTGATGATCGATTCCATAAAAAACACGACGCGTCAGTATGCTGACCCCGATCATGATCAATCCCGCTGCGTAAAACAGAAGGTGGGTGTTTTTCCCGATATGTTCAAACGCAAATCCATAAAAAACCTGGCCTAAGGGCATCGTGCACATCACCACACACATCAAGCACGAAATAACCTTTCCCACCATATCTTTAGGCGTTAAAAGCTGCAGATAGGTCATCATCTGAATTTGAAATACGGTGTGTATGGTCAGCAGCAGCCCACAGGAGCCAATGAGTACGACATAGATGGCGATCGGCGCATTTAGGATTTGCAGCGCAGCGCCGGCGGTGATTACGCATAACGAACAGCCAATCAGAAGAACAACGCCCGACTTGGATTTCAGTTTATTGGACAATACGCCCGCAAGAAGCCCGCCCAATATTGCTCCTGCGGCAAACACGCCTTGCGCGTATCCGTACAATCGATTCGCGGTGTCTATGGCGAAACCCAGCCGCTGGATAATAATAACCGGAAGGCCGATCAAAATCAATGATGTTAGCAGCAGATTAGAAGCCCCAAATACCAAAGATATTTTCCAAAGTGCAGGGCGTTCCTTGAGCATAAAGCGAAAGCTTTCTTTGATGTCGCTCATGCCGGTTGTTAATATATTGCCGGTTGCCACTCGCTTTTCAAATGGGATGTGGATGAAAATATCCAGCACAACCGACGCAAAAAAACAACCAATGCTAATGTATAAAATGGGCGTCAAGCCAAAAGCGGCAAAGAGAAGCCCGCCGGTGACCGGCCCCGCCATACCGGCGGTGGAGTCAACCATATCAATGATGGCGTTGGCTTTCATGATATGCTTTTCACCGATAAGCGCGGGAATGCTCGCCTTAACCGCCGGACGGTCCGCGCCATCCAGAGCATACAAAATAATCATCGTGATTGTCATCAGCGGAACAACATGCACTTTCCCTGACAGCAAACAAAACAGCGAAATCAGAATCGCCGTGCATAAATCCAGAACCAGCATAATGTTCCGCTTATTTAGGCGGTCTGCAATCATGCCACCGATGGGGAACAACAAAAGCATGGGAATGAATGAGGCCGCAAGTATTGAGCCAAACAGTGCGGATGAACCCGTTTGAATCAACAAATAAAGCGGAAGCGCGTATCTGACAATCTGATTTCCAAAAGCGGAAACAATTCGACCGATTGCCACCAGCGTAAAATCTTTGCTGAATAAGGCCGGTTCACGCATCATGGCCGGCTCTCCTTTTGATGTAGTGATGGTGGTGCTGCAACATATCATCACCCGTATGGTTTGTCAGATACTCATGGGGGACGTCCTGTTCAATCCCGTCGAAGCGATACAATTTATTGAGAAGTGTCCACAAGGTTTCTACATCTTCCGTCGTGAAATCATGGAAGATGTCCGCTAAAAATTCATCGGTTCGTTCTGAACACAATCGAAAAGCCACCTCGCTTCCCGGTGTGACCTTGACATTCACCGCGCGCCGATCAGATGTGCTCGGTGCGATGGCCACATAGTTCTTTTTTGCCAAAGCATCCACGATTTGTTTGGCATTCTGCTTGGTTGTTCCAAGCTGTTTTGCAATGTAATTGATTGTCGCCTTTCCGTCCGGCGCATGGATAATCGCCGGTATCGCCAGCATTTGGCGGATCGTCAAATCCTGCAAATGTTTGTCGCCCTGCATTTGCAGCTTGTTGGTGACTGAAAACAAAACGGCAAGGGTTTGGTGCGTAAAAAATAAATCCTTGGCTAGGTTCATGTTGTCCAACTCCTTTCACAACAGACAATATATTGTCTTCTATGACAATAACAGCTTTTTGTCTGAATGTCAATATATTGTCCTCTTGCGTTTCGCCAAAGCGGTAAATTCGGTTTCCTGATGCGGAAGCGGGGAACCTGGTTTCCGGACTTGCTGCAAATCCACCCGCGTCCCAGTTTCAAACTTGCTGCAAATCCACCCGCGTCCCAGTTCCCGACTTGTTGCAAACCTTTGTTGGGTTTGTTATAATGAGGCGAATCCCAGCTGGAAAGCGCAAGCTCGTGCGGCGCTTTTTCATTTTTGCTGGTGTGCGCGCATTTTCTCAAAGGGGGCTTTTTTATGATCGACATTTCCGTCATTGCCAAGCAGGATCAGGCCGTTGCAGACGCCATGCTGCGGGAGCTTGGTCGCCAGCGCACGCATTTGGAGCTCATCGCCAGCGAAAATTTTGTTTCGCCTGCCGTCATGGCCGCCATGGGCAGTCATTTAACCAATAAGTACGCCGAGGGTTACCCGGGCAAGCGCTATTATGGCGGTTGTGCGTTTGTGGACGAGGTGGAAGAACTGGCCCGTACCCGCGCCTGTCAGCTGTTTGGCGCGGATCATGCCAATGTCCAGCCGCATTCGGGCGCACAGGCCAACATGGCCGTGTATCTGGCGGCGCTGAAGCCGGGCGACACCGTGCTGGGCATGAATTTGTCCCACGGCGGACATTTAACCCACGGTTCGCCGGTTAATTTTTCCGGTATTTTGTATAACATCGTGCCCTACGGCGTGCGCGAGGACACCCACACCATCGACTACGACGCCCTGCTGCAAACCGCGCTTGAAACAAAACCAAAAATGATCATCGCCGGAGCCTCGGCCTATCCGCGAAAACTGGATTTTGCAAAATTCCGCGAAATCGCCGATGCCGTGGGTGCCACGCTCATGGTGGATATGGCCCACATCGCCGGGCTTATCGCCGCCGGGCTGCACCAAAACCCGGTGCCGTATGCGGATTTTGTCACCACCACCACCCACAAAACCCTGCGTGGGCCACGCGGCGGGTTGATTTTGTGCAAGGAAGAGCACGCCAAGGCCGTCGACAAAGCCATCTTCCCCGGCGTGCAGGGCGGGCCGCTGATGCACACCATCGCAGCCAAGGCCGTTTGCTTTGGCGAGGCGCAAGCCCCCGCGTTTAACACGTATCAGCAACGCATTTTGGATAACGCCCAAGCGCTGGCGGCATCGCTGACCGAGTCCGGCATGACGCTGGTATCCGGCGGCACGGACAACCACCTGATGCTGATGGACGTG
>JGI994J12354_10006011_pt1 | contig 10264 bp, 13 predicted proteins | sample IntmicLarv3ML3BL_FD_12354 | JGI IMG/M metagenome (IMG submission 12354)
GCCGCTACACCCCTCGCCTGTGATAACAGAAACAACAGGAACCCGAAGCGCGCTTAGCATGGATAGCGACTGGGCGATGGCTTCGCCCTGCCCCTTTGCCTCGGCGTCCATGCCGGGATAAGCGCCCGGCGTGTCTATAAGCGTGATGACAGGGCGCGAAAATTTCTCAGCCTGCGCCATCAGGCGCATCGCCTTTCTATAACCCTCGGGCGAGGTCATGCCAAAGTTAAACCTTAAATTTTCGTTCAAATCGCGCCCCTTGCGCTGGGCAATAACCGTGACGGGATAGCCGTGGTAAAGGGCAACTCCGCCCAAAATGCTTTCATCATCGCGGCAAAACCGGTCGCCTCTTTGCTCGAAAAAATCTGTGAAAAGCGCGGAGATAAAGTCCTGCGCGTTTGGTCGTGCGCTGTGTCTTGCAATTTTCAAAATTTCGGTGGTGGGGAGTTTTTGCCTCATAAAACCGGACCTCCCTTGCTGTGAAGCTTGAGTAAAAGGCTAAGCGTTTCGCGCATGCTTTGGCGGCTTACAACAGCGTCCAAAAAGCCATGCTCCAGCAAATATTCCGAGCGCTGAAATCCCTCGGGAAGCGTTTCGCCAATTGTTTGCTCTATAACGCGCGGTCCGGCAAAGCCGATAAGCGCCTGCGGCTCGGCAATTGTAATGTCGCCAAGGCTTGCAAAGCTTGCCGTAACGCCGCCCGTTGTCGGATGGGTTAAAACGCTGATATAAAGCCCGCCCTGCGCCTTGAAGCGCTCTATAGCCGCGCTAGTTTTAGCCATCTGCATGAGAGAGAGAATGCCCTCCTGCATCCGCGCGCCGCCCGATGCGGAAAAAATAATCAGAGGAAGATGAAGCCGCGTCGCGCGCTCTGTCAAAAGCGTAATTTTCTCGCCAAGCGCCGCGCTCATGCTGCCCATGAAAAAACGGCTGTCCATAATTCCGATTGCCGCTTTAATTCCGGAGATTGTTCCAACACCCGTGACCACAGCCTCGTCAAGACCGGTGATGGCGCGAGTTTTGCGAAGCTTCGCGGCATATTCCGGGAATTTATAGGGGTCATTTGATGCGACATTTTTTCCCCATTCCTCAAAAGAGCCGGGGTCGAGAACAAGCCTTGCGCGAAGCGGCGCATCAATGCTGGCATGGTGCTGGCAAAAGGGGCAAACGCCAAAGGTTTGCTCCGGCGGCTTCTTCGACTCCTGCCCACAAACGGCGCAGGGCTTTGGCACCTCGTGCGCCTTGCGGTTTTTCTCGCGAAGCGCACGAAGTGCGATTACCTCGTCTTTTCGTTTTGCAAAGGGATTTATCATTTTACTTCATGCCATTCCTTTCCGGCTTCTGCTCCGGCGGAGATGCCGACGTTAAAAAGCCTTTTAAGCCTTGTCCTGCGAGCTAACCCATGAGAGCAGCTCGGGAAGCTGCTCCTCCAGAAAAGCGGTGCTGTATTTTCCGCGGACAAAGCCGGGGCAGTGCATCAGTTGGTGCAAAAGCCCCTGCGTGGTGTCAAAGCCTTCGATTACAAGCTCTTCAAGAGCGCGGCGCATGCGCCTTATCGCCTCGAGCCTTGTCGGCGCGTGCACGATAACCTTTGCCGCGAGCGAATCATACATAGGCGACATCTCATAGCCGCAAAAAAGCAGGGTGTCCACCCTTGTGTCAAAGCCGCCGGGAAGATGCAAAAATTCCACCTTGCCAGGAGAGGGCAAAAAGCCCTTTGCCGGACTTTCTGCGTTTATGCGGCATTCAATCGCGTGTCCCACAGGCGCTGTATCCGCCTGTGTAATGGAAAGTGGGCGCCCCTCGGCAATGCGAATTTGCTCGCGAATAAGGTCAATTCCGCAGACCATTTCTGTGACAGGGTGCTCAACCTGAATGCGCGTGTTCATCTCGATAAAATAAAATTTTCCGTCCTCAGACAGGACAAATTCAACCGTTCCGGCGCTCTCATATCCGGCTGCACGGGCGGCGGCTATGGCGGCTTGCCCCATAGCCTCGCGAAGCTCGCAGGAAAGAGACACGCAGGGCGTTTCCTCCACAAGCTTCTGGTTTCTGCGCTGGATGGAGCAGTCGCGCTCGCCAAGGTGAATCACGTTGCCAAGGCTGTCGGCGAGAATTTGAAACTCAATATGCCGCGGATTTAGGATAAGTTTTTCAAGATAAAGGTCGCCGCAGCCAAAACAGCTGACAGCCTCCGCCTGCGCGGCGGAGAAAAGCGCCGGCAAATCCTCCGGCGCATCAACGCGCCGCATGCCGCGACCGCCCCCACCGGCGCTTGCCTTTATAAGCACCGGATAGCCGATTTCCTCGGCGATTTTTAAAGCTGCCTCGGCAGATGCCAAAACCCCGTCAGACCCCGGCACAACAGGCACACCGGCGGCGGAAACACATTCCCTTGCCGCGGCTTTGTTTCCCATCTGGCGGATAACATCGCCGCAGGGACCGATAAATTTTATGCCAAGCTCGGCGCAGGCATCGGCAAAATCAGCGTTTTCGGACAAAAAACCATAGCCCGGGTGGATAGCATCACACCCGGTCATTTTTGCGACGGTTAAAATCGCGTCCTGATTCAAATAGCTCTGCGCCGCAGGCGCCGGACCAATGCAAAAGCTCTGCCCGGCAAGATGAACATGAAGCGAGGTCGCATCCGCTGTCGAATAGACCGAAACAGTGCTAAAATCCATCTCGCGGCACGAGCGCAAAATGCGCAGGGCAATCTCCCCACGGTTTGCGACAAGAATTTTCCTAAACATAAGCCTACACCATGCGGTAGCGGAAAAGCGGCGCGTCAAACCCGACAAGGGTTCCACCCTCCTGCATGCAGCGCTCTATAACGCAGTCGCACGGGGCAGGGACCTCGCTGAGCATCTTCATCGCCTCCATAAGGCAAACCGTTTCACCGGCGCGCACTGTTTGCCCAAAGGTTACAAAGGGTGCATCCTCGGGCGAGGGGGCAGGATAAAATGTTCCAGCCATCGGAGCTTTGATGAATAGCCCCTCGTCCTCGACCTGTGCCGGAACTGGCGCGGCAGCCGTAGCCACAGCGGCGGCTGCGGCAGAAACGGCAACAGGAGCGGCAACTGCCGCAGCCTTTGCCATCTCAATGGAAAAATCGCCGCGTGAAATTTTAAGCTCGTGAACGCCGCTTGCCTGAAAACGGTCAAGCAGAGCAAAGATTTCTTCGTTTGTCATAAAAGCTAACCCTTTTACGCGTGCGCGCTCAGATAGTCGAGGATATCTCCGACAGTCTTGAGGTTTTTGAGGTCGTCGTCCTCAATTGTTATAGAAAGCTCCTCCTCAAGAGCCATAGCAAGCTCTGCCGCGGCAAGCGAATCTGCCTCAAGGTCCTCGGCAAGGCGAGCCTCGCGAGAAACCTTGTCCTCGTCACAGCCAAGCGTTTCAACGATAATGTCGCGCACCTTTTCAAAAGTCATAATAAAGCCACTCCTAAAATTTAAAATTAATAAAACCACTTAATTAAGTTATTTAATTAAATAATTTTAAGAATATTCTAGCACAAATTCATTTAATGTCAAGGGGAAGCGGCGGACGTAAAATCCGATAATTTTATTATTTTATGTCGCAAAGGTCAGAGCCTGCTGTTTTTAGGGCGCAAAAAAGAAGTCCCCTCAAAAAGGGAACTTCTTGCATTTTTTATATAACCGGAAATTTAATTACGTTCCAAACCGCCGAAAGATAGTCAGCTCGCAGGTTTCGATATTTTAGGTAGTAGGCATGCTCCCAAACGTCCACGGAGATTATCGGCATTAGCTGAAGCGATACGGGGGTGTCCTGATTTTTAAGATTTACGATTTTAAGCCCACCAGCCCGGTCCATGCACAGCATGGTCCAGCCCGAGCCAAAAACGCTCATCGCCTGCGCCTTAAATTCGGTCTTAAATTTTTCAAATGAGCCAAAGCTGCGCTCGACAAGCGCCAAAAGCCGCCCCTGCGGCTCGTGCGTGGCTCCGCCAAAGGGCGAGAGATTGCGAAAAAACAAATCGTGGTTAAAAACACCGCCGGCGTTTTTAAGTATGCTTTCTTTGTCATTGCTGTGCGCGATGGCGCGGCCGCTGAGAATTTGCCGAAGCGTAAGCTTTTGAAGCGCCGGATAAGGCTCAAGCGCGTGGTTTAGGTTGTCGATGTAAGCCCGAAAGTGCTTGTCGTGGTGATAGTGCATGGTTTCTGTGTCGATATATGGCTCAAGCGCGTTATATTCATAGCCGAGCGCCGGCAGAACAAACGGGTATGTTTCGTTTAGCATGTTGCGTTTCATTCCTTTCTTGTTTCAAACCATAATATGAAAAAAGAAGGGCAGAGGTTAACTTTCCTTGTCCGCGTCCTTGGAGGAGCTAAACACAAAAAATCGCTGCCCGATATAGTTGAGCCCCACAAAAAAGCACATTCCAAAAAGCATGGAAACATTGTCCTGCAAAGCGACGGAGGTCGAGGACAAAAGATAAGCGGCAAGAGGGCGCGCAATGCCATAAGCGGCAAAATAGCAAGCCGCGATGTTTATGACAAACTTGAAGATGAACGAAGGGCTGCGCCTTGAAACCTTAAAGGTGAAGTGCTTGTTCAGCACATAGCTGACAACACTGCCAACCACATAGTTTGCCGCAGACGAAGCCCAATAGCTGAAGTGCAGCAGGTTATAAAGCATAAACATCACGCCCGTGCCAACGAGTGTGTTTATAATTCCGACCAGTATAAATTTTTGAAAGGTTTTGTCAAAAAGCTTTTTTAGCATTTGCGGCTCCATCTCTTCTGGTGTTTGAAAAACTCAAAGCAATTATATTCCCCCCGAAGCCCAAAGTCAATGAAACGAAATATAGCTTGAAATTTAGCTGCAAGGTTTGATATTATGTTATTATAAGATAAGCTAAAAGACGGGACTATAAAAAACTATGATAAAAAATATTCTCTTTGATTTGGACGACACCCTGCTGGACTTTCAAAAAGCCGAAGCGGTTGCCCTGAAAAACACACTGGAAAACCTGGGAATAAGCCCTACAGAGCGCACCTTCGCACGATATAGCGCCATAAACGTGCAGCTTTGGGAAGCGCTTGAGGAAGGCAGGCTAACGCGCGAGCAGGTGCTAACGCAGCGATTTTCACTGCTTTTTGACGAGCTGGGCGCGGATGTATGCAGCGAAACGGCAAGGGACACCTATGAAAGCTTCCTTGGCATCGGGCACTATTTCCTCCCCGGCGCACCGGAGCTTTTGGAGCTGGTCTATCCAAAATACAGGCTCTACCTCGTGACAAACGGAACGGCAGCCGTTCAGCCGGGGCGTATAAAAAGCGCCGGAATATCAAAATATTTCAAAGAGATTTTCATTTCGCAAAATCTCGGCTTTAACAAGCCGCATATAGAATTTTTCAGCCGCTGCTTTGCCGCCATCCCCGACTTTCGCCATGACGAAACAATTATAATCGGCGACAGCCTAAGCTCCGACATAAAAGGCGGCAACAACGCAAAAATCCGCACCTGTTGGTTCAATCCAAACAGAAAGCCGCGGCGCGAGGGAATAATCGTAGATCACGAAATTTCAAAGCTTTCGGAGTTTCCGGCGCTGCTTGCGCAAATTGACCGGGAATAATGAAAACGGCACAGGCAAGCTGCCTGTGCCGTTTTTTGTTTTTTAGTTAAGGAGCCGGACCAAAGGGCTTAAACTTTGCCCTCGGCGTCGCGCACAGCGTGCGCCACGTCGGAAAGTGTAAGATCATGCTCTCTCGCAATTTTTGCGGCGTCGTCAAACTCTATCTTCTCGCGCCGCGCGCCCCACCCCTCGGCGCATTTAACGCGAACTGCGCCAAATTTGGTCTCCACCAGCCGCTCGCTTCGCGCCAGTGTGTGGCGGTTGCAGGCATATTCACGAATCCCGAGCGTTGTGGTGTGCCTGAAAATGAGGGCGATAATCTCCTCGCGCCTCGCCTCGCGGCACATGCAGGAGAGCATAACACCGGGGCGGCTTTTTTTCATGCCGATTGCGGTGGTGAAAACATCAAGTGCGCCGCCCTCCCAAAGCTGCTCCTGCGCAAAGGCGACAGCCTCCGGCGTCATATCGTCCAGATTGCAGCAAAGCTCTGTGATTTTGTCGCCGCCAAAATCGCTCTCGCCCAAAATGGCACGAGTGCAGTTTGCTGCCTCAAAATCCTTTGCGCCCATGCCGTAGCCGATTTGAGAAATTTTCAAAACTGGCATATCGCCAAAATCGCTCACAAAATGCTTTAGAAGTGCCGCACCCGTCGGCGTGCAAAGCTCGCCGCTAATAGCGCCGCCATAGCAGGGCACACCCTGCAAAATGAGCGCTGTTGCAGGCGCCGGCACAGGAAGCGTTCCATGCGCGCAGCGCACCTGACCGCAGCCGACATGAACGGGCGACGCCAAAACACGCTCCGGAGAAAGCAGCTCCATAAGCAAACAAACCCCGACAATGTCGGCAATCGCATCAGCATTTCCAACCTCGTGAAAATGAATCATGTCCAAAGGCTTACCGTGAACACGGCTCTCCGCCTCGGCAATAAGGCTGTAAACCGCCAAAACATCACGCCTGACCGCGTCAGACAGCGCCAAATGTGAAATCACATGCTCAATCTCGTGAAGCCCCATGTGCGAATGCTCGCCGTCTTGGCAGTGCTTGTGCTCGCTTTGGTCGTGCCCATGTCCGTGATGATGCCCATGACTATGAACATGGCTGTGCCTGTGCTCATGATGGTGGTGCTGCGGCTCGTCAAGGCTCTCTTCGTGCATGCCGTTTACGCAAACCTCCACACGCGTTCCCGTGATGCCGCATTTAACAGACGGCTGTGCTGCCACCGTGACGCCGGGAATGCAAAGCGCGTTCATCCTATCGATAAATGCCCCTTTGTCCGGCAAAAGCTCCAAAAGCGCTGCCATCAGCATATCGCCGGCGGCGCCCATGTTGCATTCAAAATAAAGAGTTTTCAATTTTCGTCGCCTCCCAAATGGTTAATCATGCTGGCAAGATATCCCGCGCCAAAGCCGTTGTCGATATTGACGACGCTAACACCGCTCGCGCAGGAATTTAGCATGCTCAAAAGCGCAGCCAGCCCCTCAAACGCCGCGCCATATCCAACACTTGTCGGAACCGCGATAACAGGACAGTCCGCAAGACCTCCGATAACGCTAGCAAGCGCGCCCTCCATCCCGGCAATGGCAATAATAATGCGAGCGCTCATAATATCCTCCAGATGCGCCGTCAAGCGGTGCAAGCCGGAAACGCCGACATCATAAAGCCGCACAACCTCGTTTCCAAGCGCCTCGGCGCAAAGCGCCGCCTCCTCTGCGACGGGCATGTCGCTTGTGCCGCCTGTGGCAACGACAATTTTTCCAGACCCATCCGGCTTCGGCAGCGCGCCGACAATGCCAACGCTTCCAATTTCATGATAAGAAAAAGGCGCAAGAACCGAAATTTCAGAAGCGGCATCTGCCGAAAGCCGTGTGATTAGGATTGTCTCTTGCCCGTGCGCCAGCATGGCGGCTGCGATTTTTGAAATTTGCTCCGGTGTTTTCCCAGAGCCGTATATAACCTCCGCAGCGCCCTGGCGCAGCGCTCTGTGATGGTCCACCTTGGCAAAGTCCAAGTCCTCAAAAGGTGCCATTTTAAGCCGAAGCACAGCGTCGTCAACCGAAGTCTCGCCGCTTGAGACGGCTTCCAGCAAACGCCTGATTTCAAGCTTGTCCAAAAAATCACCGCCCATCTAAATCTAAAAGAATCTCCGAAAAAAAAGGCTTTATGCCATTTTTTATTTCTTCAGCCAAAGCTACTGCCGTTTGCGTCTGCTCCGCTGGAAGCTGAAGCCGCGCCGCGCCGTGAAAAACCCGAACGCGAAAATCCGAAAAGCCAAGTGAAAACAGAACCTCCTCCGCCCCCTCAACCCGGCAGAGCAAATCGGCTGTGTAAGCCGTGCCGCAGGCAATTCGCGTTGCGAGGCAGGCATAGGCGGGCTTGTCCCATGTAAAAAGCCCGGCTTCCTTAGAAAGCCGGCGAATCCTGTCCTTCTCAAGCCCAGCCTCCCGAAGCGGCGAGTGCACCGAAAGCTCGCAAAGCGCACGCATTCCGGGGCGGTCTGTGGCATCGTCTGAGGCGTTGGTTCCGTCGATTAAAACAGAATATCCATCTGCCGCAGCGCGCCGGCGCAACGCTCCAAAAAGCGCCGATTTGCAGTGATAGCAGCGCTCCGTGCAGTTTTTTGAAACAGCAGGCACGGACAAAATGTCAAAATCAATAACAGCAAGCCGCACCCCAAGCTGCTGTGTAAGCTTTAAAGCGTCACAAAGCTCAAACCGGGGCTGAAATGCCGTTTTGATAAAATAAGGCTGAATGTCCGCACCATGCGAGAGTCCGGCATATAAAAGGTATGAAGAATCGACTCCACCGGAAAATCCGAGCGCGAGCTTGTTATTTTCTCTGAAAAAATTCTCCAGTGTCATTATTTGCTTTTGGAAAGCAGAGCCTTCAGCTTTCCCTCCGGGTCCTTAAAAAGCAAAATGACAAGCCAAATCACAAGCCCAAGCGCAACAACGCAAAGCCCCAGATAAAGATCGTTTATAATGTCCTCAAGCGTGGGTGTGAAAAATTCCTCGCCAATTTCAAGATATTCAACAACAGCATCAACAAGCCACATAAGCGAAGCGCCCCAGAACATAAGGCAGAGCGTGCTTGTTTTCATTCTGTCGTTTGGCGCGTTTTTGTACCAGATGACAGTGCAGACAATTGCTGCAAAAACGGTGATAAGTAAAGTCATGAAGGCACCTCCCTAATTTGCCGCTGGCGGAGCCTGCGTGCCGCGTTTAATAATCGCGTCGGATATGAGCACCATTGCGACCCAAACGGCAGTGCAAAGCAGCGCCATCGCCGTGCCGCTTGTTGCCATTTCGTGGAGCATTTCGGCAGTTTCCTCGGGATTTTCTGCCGCGGTTAAAAACGGGAAAAACGGAACAATTTCGCCATGCCAAACATGCTCAAAAATCAGTAAAGCCGAGCCGCCCCAAAGAAGCCCGGAGAGCCAGCCAAGCCTTTTGAGAAAAGGATTTTTTGAAAAAGCCGACGGGTTTTTCTTGGCGACCCTAGCGGCAGCGGAAACGGCAACAGCCTGCACCGCAGGAACTACAACACATGCCATGATAAATATCCTCCTAAAAATAAAAAAGTTACCGCAAAGGCGCTTGCCGACAAAAAGCCTGCAAAATCGCCCTTGCGGCAATCGCAACGCAATCAAAAAATTGCGCTGAGCATCAGTGGCGTTTTTCTAAACATACCACAAATTATACCAAATATCAATCCGCATTTTATGAAAGCTAGGAGAGCTCGATACCTAGATGACCTGTGTTTGCAGGCAGCCATTCGCCGGGGAAATAGTATGCAGTGTAAATTTCACATCCGTCAGAGAGCCTTTCGCAGTCGTGGGATATAGATGCCTCAATAATATCGGCAAACGCCCAGTGAGAGACCGGAAGGTCGGAATAAAAATCGTGAAGCTCCTCAGGAATGTTTTCCGCCTTAACGCAGCGCCCGAAAATACGATTTACAATTTTAACACTCTCCGCGCGCGTGACGCTGCCGTCCGGGAAAAATAGCGTGCTGTCCGGATATCCGCAAATCCAGCCCTTGGTGTGGGCAGAAATGATATAATCATGCGCCCAGTGCGCGAGCAAAACATCGCTAAAGGGATTCGCGCCAATCTCCAGCGCCTCAAACCGGGCGGCAATCGCGATAAATTCAGCACGTGTAATGCTCATCTCGGGTCCGAACGAGCCGTCATCAAGACCTGTTATGATGCCAAGCGAAGCGAGAAAATTTACCGCTCGCGAATACCATGCATTATCCTGCACATCGCTGAAATTACCCGGAACCGGGACATATTTATCATTATTTGAGAGAAGCTGCCAAAAAATATAAGCCGCCTCAGCTCGTGTAATGTCGCCGTCAGGGCGCACGGTTCCATCGGAATAACCATGGATATAGCTAAGGTGCCTTTCCGTGACCAAAGGACTTGAAACTTCGCCGCCGTGCAAAGCGTCATCACCCTCAAGTGGCGCACTCTCGTCATCGCCGGCGCTCGCATAGGAAGCGACATAAAGCTCGCCGCTTGCCGCAGCGCCTCCATCACCGGATGCGGCAAGCGCCGGAAGGCACAAAAGCGCAGCCGTGAGCAGCAGCGCAATAATTTTGTTTTTGACTTTTTTAGCCATTTAACCACCTCGTAGTTAAGCCGAAACGCCTGATTTTACTATG
>JGI994J12354_10006013_pt1 | contig 10260 bp, 10 predicted proteins | sample IntmicLarv3ML3BL_FD_12354 | JGI IMG/M metagenome (IMG submission 12354)
CGCGGCGGATTACCTTAAAAAAAGCGGAGCGAGCGGAACGGTCATTTTCTACGGCTGCCCCGGAGAAGAGGGGGGCGCCGCAAAAGCTTTCATGGCGCGCGAGGGTATTTTTTACAATTTGGACGCAGCGCTTTCATGGCATCCGGGCGATGTGAACGAGGTTAGAACCGGCACCAACAACTCAAGCCTTCAGGTGCTCTATACCTTTAAAGGAATTTCCTCTCACGCGGCGGACTCTCCCGAGCACGGGCGCAGTGGGCTTGACGCGGCAGAGCTTATGAACATCGGCGTTCAATATCTGCGCGAACATATGAAAAGCGAATGCCGCGTTCATTATGCTATGATAAGCTCCGGCGGCTGCTCTCCGAATGTTGTTCAGCCCGAGGCTAGTGTGCTTTACATGGTTCGCGCTGTTGCCGTTCGCGATTCGCTCGACCTTTTGGAACGGGTTGACAAAATTGCGCAGGGTGCCGCGCTTATGACCGAAACTGTTCTCCACCGCCAGTTTATCGACGGCACAGCAAATTTGGTTCCCAACTTCACCATCGAAAAGCTTTTGCAGGAAAACCTTTTGTTTGCAGCCATTCCAGACTACACGCCGCAGGAGCTTGATTTTGCCAAGACTCTGACGGCAAGCTATGACTCGCCTGTAGCCCCCGGCGCGGCAAGCAAGTTTGACTCTGCCATCGCCGAATGGGTGCGCGAAAAAACGGACGGCATGAGCCGGGTCATCAACGATTTTATCATGCCCGAATATCACGGCGAAGGCTTCACCGCCGGCTCTACCGATGTTGGCGATGTTTCCTGGCAATGCCCGACCTCGCAGATAAACGCAGTGTGTTTTCCGAGCGGCTGCCCTGGGCATAGCTGGCAAATGGTTTCCTGCGGTCGCAGCAGCATTGGCGACAAGGGGCTTCTCTTCGCCGGCAAGGTGCTCGCCTGCACTGCAATAGACCTTTTTGAAAATTCCGACAAGCTTTCTGCTGCCAAGGCAGAGTTTGAAAGGCGCACTCGCGACGGCTATCTCTGTCCGGTGCCCGAAGGTGTTGCGCCCATCGCCCTAGAGTGCTAATTCATATTTGATTTTTTACATGCTCAATCGACTGCTATGATATTTTTGTCACTGCCAATTGATTGAGCATGTTTTTATGCCGACGGTCTTAGTCTCTCCATATTTCACCATTTTTTGGCGTAATTACGTTCTGTATAATATTACGCACCGTAATCGCGTTGTCTCTTCATTTCGGCTTTTTATATGTTGTTTACTCCGCCTCCTTGTTTTCCCACTTTTCTTTATTTTTACTCTTTTCTTTATTTTTACTCTTTTCTTTATTTTTACTCTTTTCTTTATTTTTACTCTTTTCTTTATTTTTACTCTTTTCTTTATTTTTACTCTTTGCCTGTTATTGGCAAAGAGTAATTTTTTATTTTCCTCCTATTTGTTCTTTTTTACAATTTGCTATTATTTGGTTTTTGGTGGGCAATAAAAAGACCCAGCACAACTTTCGCTGTGCTGGGAGTTTTATTTCCTATTATTTGAAATTGTGCGCCTTTTTCAGAACCATGTCTTTAACCTTCATCAGGCGAACTTTTGTGGAAAGGTCGTTTTCCTCAAGCTTCATTGAAATAAACTTGATGGACTCCTGCATTTCGGGAATCATGACATATTCAAGGGCGTTTACTCGACGGCGAGTTTTTTCAATTTCCTCCGCCATGAGCTGCATCATTTTTTCAACCTGTGCAAGCTCCAGCATATCTTCAAAAACCCGACTCATGCGTTCCATCGTTGTGTCAAGCTCACCGCTTGTCTGGGCAAAGCCGTAGGGATAGATTTCTCCGGGCTCTTCCGTTTTTGTGCTGAATTTATACTGCGGCACATTGACGCTCATGATGTTTTTCATGGTGAGCTTCAGCTCAACGGTCTGACGCTGGTATAAAAGCGCCTGTTCAAGTAGCTCCGGGGACATGACGGCGCTTGCAACGGTTTGCGCTGCGAAGGCTTCTGTTAGTCCTTGCTCTACGCGAGTTCTAAGCGCTTTGTTTTTGCGGACAATTTCCATAAACTGGCGCATCAATTCGTCGCGCTTGTCTTTCAGGAGCTTGTGGCCGCGGCGCGCGGTTTTATATCGTCCCTTGAGCTTTGTAAGCTCCATTCTTGTTGGGGTAATGGCTGCTTTTGGCATCTTGCCTTACCTCCTTCACTTTGTGGGCATATACTTTTCGATATGCTCTTCCTTAACGCGCTTTAGTTCGCCCTTGGGCAAAATCGATAGCAACTCCCAGCCGAGGGTCAGGGTTTCTTCTATGCTGCGGTTTGTTGCGCTGCCCTGATTTACATACTCGTTTTCAAAACGCTCGGCGAATTTTGCAAAAAGCTTGTCATTTTCGGACAAAGCGCTCTCACCCAAAATTGTCATAAGCTCTTTTGCGTCTTTTCCGGCGGCATAGGCTGCGAAAAGTTGGTTTAGAACGCCGCTGTGGTCCTCGCGAGTTTTGCCCTCGCCGATTCCCTTGTCTTTCAGACGGGAAAGTGACGGCAAAACGTCCACCGGAGGAACGATGCCTTTGCGGAAAAGCTCGCGGCTTAAGATTATCTGACCTTCGGTGATATAGCCTGTGAGGTCGGGGATGGGGTGGGTTTTGTCGTCCTCCGGCATGGTAAGAATTGGAATCATTGTTATTGAGCCATTCTTGCCGATACGGCGGCCGGCGCGTTCATACATTGTTGCAAGGTCGGTATAGAGATAGCCGGGGTAGCCGCGGCGACCGGGAACTTCCTTCTTTGCGGCGGAAACCTCGCGTAGTGCTTCGGCGTAGTTTGTGATGTCGGTCAGGATGACAAGAACGTGCATGTCCTTTTCAAACGCAAGATACTCCGCCGCGGTGAGAGCCATTCGGGGAGTTGCAATGCGCTCAACCGCAGGGTCGTTTGCGAGGTTTGTGAAGAGAACGGTTCTGTCTATCGCGCCGGTGCGCTTGAATTCCTGAACGAAAAACTCTGATTCTTCAAAGGTTATACCAATCGCGGCAAAGACAACGGCAAAGTTTTCACCATCGCCCAAAACCTTTGCCTGACGCGCAATCTGCGCGGCAAGGCTTGCGTGCGGAAGACCGGAGCCGGAGAAAATCGGAAGCTTTTGTCCGCGAACGAGGGTGTTTAGCCCGTCAATTGTGGAAACGCCTGTCTGGATAAACTCTGCCGGATATTCGCGCGCTGCCGGGTTCATCGGAAGTCCGTTTATGTCGAGGTGTGCCTCGGCAAGAATGTCGGGACCGCCGTCCATTGGGTGACCCATGCCGTTGAAGACACGACCGAGCATATCCTCGCTAACCGCAAGCTCCAGAGGCTTTCCGAGAAAGCGCACACGGCTTTGCGCAAGGTTTATTCCCGCGGCATTTTCAAAAAGCTGGACAACAGCGTTAGAGCCGTTAACCTCAAGCACCTTGCCGCGTCGAACAGTGCCGTCCGGCAGGGCAATTTCGCAAAGCTCATCGAAGGTGACGCCGTCAACCTGCTCAACAATCATCAGGGGGCTTGCGACCTCGCGTATTGTTTTGTATTCTCTAATCACAGCGCCTCACCTCCCTGATTTACTTCTTCAATTTGCTCTTTAATGCTGTGCGCAATCTCTGCATAAACCTTTTCATATTCGTCCGCGGCAATGGTTTTGGCGCGACCGATTCTGTCCTTTGCAGGGATTGATGTGAGCGCCTTTAGCTCTGCGCCACGCTCCAGCGCTTCGCGGCAGAGCTTGTCATAGTCCATTATAAGTCCCATGAGAAGGAACTGTCGCCTTGTGTCGCTGTATGAGTCAACATCGACGAAGGCGTTCTGCTGCAAAAAGTCCTCGCGAATCATCTTGGCGGTTGCGAGGGTTAGCTGCTCTGGCGCCGCGAGAGAATCCGCGCCGACAAGGCGGACGATTTCGTTCAGTCCCGATTCCTCCTGAAGCATTGCCATTGCCCATTCGCGCTGCGTCATAAAGCCGGGGAAGTTTTCCTCGTACCAGGGCTTTAGCGAGTCTATATATAATGAATAGGAGTTGAGCCAGTTGATTGACGGGAAATGGCGAGCATATGCAAGGCTCGCGTCCAGTCCCCAGAAAACCTTGACGATGCGCATTGTCGCCTGTGAAACAGGCTCGGAAATGTCGCCGCCGGGGGGGGAAACCGCGCCAATTGCGGTAAGGCTTCCTTGGCGCTCGTCGCTACCTAAACACTCAACAACGCCGGCACGCTCGTAGAACTGAGCGATGCGAGAGGCGAGATAGGCAGGATAGCCCTCTTCTCCCGGCATTTCTTCAAGACGACCGGACATTTCGCGAAGCGCCTCTGCCCAACGCGAGGTGGAGTCGGCGATGACGGCAACGTCGTAGCCCATGTCGCGGAAATATTCCGCGATTGTGATGCCTGTATAAATCGAAGCTTCACGCGCTGCAACGGGCATGTCAGAGGTGTTTGCTATGAGGACCGTGCGCTTCATGAGGGATTCTCCCGTGCGAGGATCCTGAAGCTCGGGAAATTCCATCAAAACGTCGGTCATTTCGTTTCCGCGCTCGCCGCAGCCGATGTAGACAACAAGGTCAACATCCGACCATTTTGCTAAGGCGTGCTGCACAACGGTTTTGCCCGATCCGAAGGGACCGGGAACCGCGGCAGTGCCGCCCTTTGCAAGGGGGAAGATGGAGTCGATAACACGCTGTCCGGATTGCAGGGGACGGTCCGGAACGTATTTTTTCACAACAGGTCTGCCGATACGAACGGGCCATTTTTGCATCATGGTAAGCTCGTGGGTTTTGCCATTGTCATCTGCCAGGGTGCAGACAATATCCGTAACCTTAAAGCTTCCCTGCTGTACTGCCTTCACGGTTCCCTTCGCGCCGGTAGGAACCATAATTTTGTGGAGAATTGCGCTGGTTTCCTGAACGGTTCCGATGATGTCGCCTGAAATTAGCTTGTCGCCAACTTTGGCTACGGGGGTGAATTCCCATGTCTTTTCACGGTTTAGCGCAGGAATGTTCACACCTCTTGCGATGGTGTGACCTGTCAGCGCACGAATCTCGGTAAGAGGGCGCTGAATTCCGTCGTATATTCCTTCGAGCATGCCGGGTCCCAGCTCGACAGAGAGGGGGTAGCCGGTGGTAGAAACCTCGGCGCCGGGTCCGAGTCCGCTCGTTTCTTCGTAAACTTGGATTGATGCGCTGTCACCGGTCATATTAAGGATTTCGCCGATTAGGCTCTGCGCGCCAACGCGGACAACGTCCGAAACGTTTGCGTCGGCAAGACCTTCTGCGACAACCAGAGGACCGGCTACTTTTATTACTTTTCCGCTCACTTTTTTTACCTACCTTCCTTGGTTAAAGGATGTCTGAGCCGACAGCCTTTTCAACGGCTTCCTTCAGGGCGGTTTGACCAAGCCCGATGGGTCCGTCTCTGCCGGGGATAAGGATTATGGCTGGGGAGGGTCTGTCTTTGAACTTTGCAATGTCCGGAAGCATTTCTACTGCCATTGTCTCTTCGATGTAGATGATGGCATATTCTTCCCCGTCGCCAGATTTGGCAACCTCGCGAAGCTTTGCTTTTGCCGCGGCAGAATTGTCCACCGGAAAAACATCCAGACCGAGAGCCTTGAAGCCAATAACGCTGTCGGAGCTTCCTATAACGGCGATTTTATACATAGCTATCACGCAGCCTTTCTCGCAAAAGCTCGGGCGCGATGCCGATGAGCTTGCCGGTTAGGATTATGCGTATTGTCATAATCTCGGTTTCGAGCGACGCGAGATATGCAAGCGCCGGCTCGGGTCCAAAGCCGATGAGCTTGGTTCTTGACAAAAGCTCTGTTAGAGTGTTGTCCACCTCAAGCTCAAAGCTTGTCATAGAGGGTGCCTGCGCCGCTTTTTCAAAAACAGAGTTTGTGAAAAGCGCCACCACGTCCTCTCGAGATTGAACCGTGTTTATAAAAACGTCCACGTCAACCGTTCCACCGGCGATAAGCGCTTTTTCGAGAAGCTCGCGTCTGTCTATCAGAAGAGCGCGCACGGTGCTTCGCAGGTTTGCGCTGTCAACCAAAAGCCTTGCATAGTCGCCTATAAATTCGCTTCGGCTCGCCTTTGCAAAGGCGAGAAGCTCCGCGAAATAGGCTTTGTCAAGGACAAAGTCTGAAAGCTGGGGATTTCCTGTTCTTGCAAGGGTTTCCTTTGCCTCAACAATTGCCTCGGCAAAGGTTTTGTTTACATTTTCCGGCTCTTCGCTTTCGTAAACTCTGATAATTTCAGAGATTTCAGTTCTGCCGCAGGGGGACAGAAGGCGGCGACCATTTTCGCTAAGTCCGGCGTTTTTGATTATAACCTTTGCATTGTGATATTCATATTTTAGACGGAACATCTCCGCGATGCTTTTTTCCGGCACCACGCTGTAAAATTCCTCAATCGCCCTCGCGAGATGGCGACCGAGCGCTTCGTTTATCTGCGCGGAGTTCATCTCGCCCATGTCTTCATAGCCGCAGTCGGTCAAAACTCGCGCGGCATCGGCAAAATTGGGCTCGGTCAGCATGCGTTCCATCTTGTCCCTTGTCAGCATCTTCGCTTCTTTTGCGCGAAGATTTGCTGTCAGGGTTAAAAATTCCGTGTCTTTAATCTTCTTTGACAAGTGTCATCCTCCTTGTCACACACATTTTAATCAAGCAAACAGAATCTCAGCAACCTGAGACGCAAGCTCGTTTCTGTAAAGCTGCATAAACGTTTCCGTTGTGCAGTTGGCTTCAATATCTCCGTGCTTAACGATTACGCCGCCGGAAATTTCGCGAGTTTCGCCGGACACTGTGAGCTTTCCGGGAATGCCGCGCTCTGAAAGGGCAGCATTTGCTGCCTTTGCGACAGCGTCGCCAACCTCCTTGCGGTCTTTTGCGCTAAACACAAGCTCCTCGGAGCCGTGCTGCGCCGCCTCAGCGGCTTTTGCGGCGAGAAATTTTACATACTTATCCGCAGGGAGATTTTTCATATTTTCTTCTGCCATCGCGAAGGCTTTTGACACCATTTCCTGCTTGAAGGCGAGAATGCTTTTCTTTGCCTCCATCTGGGCAGTGCTGGAAAGGCGCTCTGCACGGGAGTTGCAGGATTTTTTGCCGTCCTCCACGATGCGCGCATATTCTTCCTGCGCTTTTTTTTCATATTCCGCGTTAATCTCGGCGACTTTTGCTTTAGTCTGCGCGGTCACCGCGTCGATTTCAAGCTGTACATCTGCCTCGATACGGGAAACAATTTTTCCGATGTTTTCCATATATCAACCTAATATTTAAGTAAGGCTTAAAGAGCGTTCATGAGCATCAGGATAGATGCAAGGAGGGAAAGAATTGCGTAAAACTCAACAGTTACGCAGAGGATGATGCCCTTGGACCAGTCGCTGGGCTTTTTTGCAATGATGCCGATGGAGGAGGAAGCAACGCGGCCCTGGAAAATCGCAGAGAGCCAGCCGCCAATAGCCATCGGGATGCAGGCTACAAAGATTGTAAGCCCCTGTGTAACGGAGAGCGCCGCGGCAGCGCCGCCGAAAACGCCCATTGCATTGAGCGCGAAAAACCAGATAACAAGACCATAAAGACCCTGTGTACCGGGAAGAACCTGAAGAATAAGGCACTTTGAAAAATGCTCGGGAGAGTTTGCAAGAAGACCAGCAGATGCCTCACCAACAAGTCCTGTGCCTTTTGCGGAGCCAACGCAGCAAAGCGCAACGGCAAGACCCGCGCCCAAAAACGCGATTGCGGTACCACCAAAGATTTCAAGTAAAGCTGTCATTTTAATTTTCCTCCTTAAAAACGTCGTAATATTTTGTGTTTATTTTAAGCGGCTTAAAGGGTCTGCCGCCATCCTCAAAGAACCTGCCGAAAAACTCAAGACACTGAAGTCGCAAATCATGCACATAGCAGCCCAGAATATTAAGGCTAAAGTTCAGGGTGTTTCCAAAGGCTGCGATTATCAGGAAAACAAAAATATTTCCCGGAACCGCGCCAAGGGTGTTGAACGCCGATGCAATGATGCTGCCCGAAAGCATAAGCGCCATAAGACGGGAATAGGACAAAATGTCGCCGAACATTCCCGTAACTCCGTTGTACACCGCGCCGAACAGTCCAAAAATGCCGCCAAAAAAGCTTTTGCTCATAACAAACTGACCAATTACAAGAATTCCGCCGCCGATGCACAAAAGCACAAGACCAATTGTTCCGATTTCGGCTGCAACAAAGGAATTTAGCGCGAAAACTATAAGTCCAGCAAGCATTGTCCACCAGGCAAATTCGTTGAACACCGCTTCCAGAGCGTTGCCGTCCTTGAATTTTTTCCATGCGCCGATTATCATGCCGGTTATCATTTGTATAAAGCCAAGGCATAGCGCACCGCCAAGAACCATCAGGGTGTCGTCCAGTGGGGTGAAAAGGTACCAAAACTCAAATTCTTTGCCGAACATTTCTGCGATTTTTGTGAAAAAATCTCCAAAAAAGCCGCCGGTTAAAAAGCCCATTATAAATGCGCTTATGCCGCAAAGTCCGAAAAGTCCGGCTGCGTTGCGAAGACCGCCGCGTGCCTTTTTCTTTTTGAACAGCAGCACAGAAGCCAGCATCATAAGAAGCCCATAGCCCATGTCTGCCATCATAATTCCATAAAACAGAATGAAAAAGGGCGCCATGAATGGGTTTGGGTCAACCCCACCATAAGCAGGCAGAGAATACATCTCCGTGACCATGTTAAGCGGCGCGGAAAGCTTGCTATTTTTGAGCTTTACGGGAACGTTTGGATATTCCTCGGCCACGGGGACTTCCGTTTCCCAGGCACAGTCAAACCTTTCAAGGTGCGCTTTCAAAAGTTGCTCGTCCGGTGCGGAAAGCCAGCCTTCAAAATAGACTGTGTGCTCGGTGTTTAGAAAGTTTGTCGCGGCGGCAGCGCGCTCCATTGTTGTGGTGTGGTAGTCTATGCGGCGTTTTATGTCGTCGCGGCGCGCGGCATAGCCGGCAATTTGCTCGGCAAGCTCTTTGTTTTTTTGCTCAAGCTTTTCCGTGTAGTCACGGTAGCTCTCGAGGTTTTCCTTTGCTGTGCCTTTTATGCCGGCAAAGTTTGTGTGCATAAAGCTGTAATTTCTCAAAATTTCGAGAACCTTTTCATGCTCGCTTTTCATGCAGATTGCAAGAACATAATAGCAGTCCGTGTCCTCGGAAATGATTTGAAGCTGGCTCGCTTCATGTTCGCAGGCAAGCGTTTCACGAAGCTCATCCATGTTTGCGCCTATGGGGACTGTGCCTGTCATGATGGCGCAGAGGCGAGTTTCGCTCATCTCCAGGGGGATTTCGAGGTTTTCCCAGGGCATAAGCGATGTGATGGTGTTTTTTATCTGTACCGCTTCGGTTTTTGCACCGTTTATCCGCTCCTCTGCGAAGATGATTTCTTCGGCAAGCGGCTTTAGCTTTTCAAGCTCTCCATCCTGCTCCATGTCCTTCCATGAAAGCTCCGGAAGTGGGGCAAGAATGCTCGTTTTAACCTGAGCATGCTTGTTTAGCAATGTAAGCGCTGTGTTTAGCCTGTCAATCTTTGCCTTGATTTTTTCAGGCGACTCTTCGCCGCCGCGCTGGGCAAGCTCAAGCCCTACCTCAGCATGGTCAAACGTTGGCTCGCTAACCTCGACGCAGCCTATAAGCATAAGCTCGCGCAAAAGCTCCTCTTTTTGTGACCGCACAGCAAGCAGCCGAATTTTTTTCATTTTGACTATTGCCATTAACTGTTCACAATCCTTTCGACTATGAGCTCTGCCGCTTTAGAAAGCTTTGTCTCGGCCTTTGCTCGCATTGCTGCTTTTTTGTTTTCGTTTTGTGTGTTAAGCTGCTCTGCGCCGGCTTTGGCTGCTTCGTCTGCTTTGGCTGTCAGCTCCCTAATCTCAGCCTCCGCTTTTTTTATCGCGGCGGCAACCTGCTCTTCGCCATTTTTGTGCGCTGCCGAAGCCTCTTTTTTCGCATCTGCGGCTGCCTGCGCCCTCATGGCTCTGGCTTTTTGCTCTGCCTCGTTTATCGATGAAATGGCTTCTAGTGACACGACTTCACCCCCCTTATTTTGCGTAGCAAAAAATCTTTAATTGTCTGATAGAATTTCTTGCTAATTTTTTCTCGCATTTATAAATTATACCGTAGTTATTTCTCAATTTCAATAGCATCAAGACCTTCCTTATTCATATAATTTGTGTATTTTTTGTACATTTTTTGAACTAAATAGACAAAAGTGC
>JGI994J12354_10006014_pt1 | contig 10260 bp, 8 predicted proteins | sample IntmicLarv3ML3BL_FD_12354 | JGI IMG/M metagenome (IMG submission 12354)
ATGAAGATCCTATCCATTTCGATACCTGAATTACTTGTAAGTACTTATATACTGACAGAGAACAGTTGGTGCCGTGAGCCGGGCTCGAACCAGCGACTTCAAGATCTTCAGTCTTGCACTCTCCCAACTGAGTTACCACGGCGTAATTCCCCCAATGACGGTTCCTGTTATAAAGTTTACTGGGAGGACGGGCCTTTTCCCCTGGTTCCTTCCTCTTTTGTTTCTTCGACCGGCATCAGGAATTCTTCTTTCTCCTCGACGGACCGTTCAAACGGATCGACGGCCTCCCTTATCTTGAAGATAATGAACGGGATCGTTGCCGCAGGCACAAGTGCCAGCACCGCGACCGCTGTCGCTTTTGTCGTTTCCGACGGATCTGCACTGACAGATATCAAAGCGACAGCGATCACGGCCAGGACCAGGATCGTTATCGTTACCGCAACGACCTTACTCTGGTCCCTCATCGTTCCCGCCCATGACCCTCTCCAGTGCGGTGACCTTGTCATCATTGCGGAGGTCCATGATCTTCACACCCATTGCGTTACGTCCGGACACACGGATCTCGTCGACCCTGATGCGTATCATCTTGCCGTTCTTGGATGTGACCATCAGTTCATCCGTGGATTCGACACGTCTGACAGAAACAACGGAACCGTTGCGTCCGCCCGTCTTGATCGTGATCACTCCCTTTCCGCCGCGTTTTGTCTTACGGTAATCGCCGACGTTGGATATCTTTCCGAATCCGTTCTCTGTTACGGTCAGAAGCATATCCTCATCCTTGACCACGGCCATTGCAACTATGCAGTCGCCGTCGTTGAGGGTCGCGCCTTTGACACCCATTGTGTCCCTTCCGGTATCACGAACGTCCTTTTCATTGAATCTGATCGCCTGGCCGTCCTTGGTCGCTATCATTATCTCAGCGCTTCCGTCTGTGACGTTAGTTTCAACAAGCTCGTCGTCGTCCTCTAACTTGATCGCTTTGATACCTTTGACACGAACGTTCTTGTAAGCGCTCATGCGGGTCTTTTTGATCAGTCCGTTCTTGGTGCAGAACACCAGGAACCTGTCCTCGGGGAAGTCGCTCGATGATATCGTGTTCATCACTTTCTCGCCTTCTTCCAGATCGCTCAGTAAGTTAACCACCGGTTTACCTTTGGACTGTCTGGAACCTTCCGGTATCCTGTATCCCTTCAGCCAGTGCAGACGTCCCTTGTTGGTTATGAACATAACGTAATCATGAGTGGACGTGATGAACATATTCACCACGTTGTCCTCTTCCTTCGTCTGCATCCCTATCAATCCTACACCGCCGCGTCCCTGCTGTTTGTACGTCGATAACGGTATCCGTTTGATGTAATTGTCACCGGTTATCGTGATAACAACATCTTCTCTGGGGATGAGGTCTTCCTCGTCCGTATCGATCGCATTCGGATCGATGATCGTCCTGCGGTCGTCTCCGTGCAGTTCCTTCATTTCCAGAAGTTCGGATTTGATTATTGAGTATACCCTTTCCTCGCGTGCGAGGATGTCACGGAGATCTTCCATGTACCTGACGAGTTCTTCGAACTCTGCCCTTAACGTTTCAATTTCAAGACCTGTGAGTTTCTGAAGGCGCATGTCCAATATCGCTTTAGCCTGATCTTCGGAAATATCAAGCAGTTCCATTAGACCTTCCCTTGCTTCCTCTCCCGTCTTTGATGCACGGATCAGCTGAATGGTAGCGTCAAGCATATTGAACGCTTTTATCAGACCTTCCAGGATGTGGTGTCTCTTCGCAGCCTGTTCCAACTCGAACTGCGTTCTTCTGACGACCACTTCCTTGCGGTGCATTATGTAATGCATCAGCAGGTCCTTCAATCCTAACACCGTTGGTTTGTTGTTCACAAGTGCCAGGTTGATTATTCCGAACGTCTGTTCCATCTGGGTCTTCTTGAAAAGGTTCTCCAGGACAACGGATTCAATGGCATCTCTGTGAAGCTCGATGACGATGCGCATACCGTTCCTGTCCGATTCATCACGCAGATCGGTGATGTTATCGATCTCGTCGTTCTTCACCCTTTCAGCGATCTCCTCTATGAGTCTCGCTTTGTTGACCATATACGGTATCTCGTCGACGATGATCCATGACTTTCCGTTGTGTTCCTCTAAGTGTGTATTAGCACGCACTTTCATCTTCCCGCGTCCGGTGCGGTATGCTGATTCGATACCTGAAAGACCGTAGATCGTTCCTCCCGTCGGGAAGTCGGGGCCCTGAACGAATTCTGTCAGCTCTTCGACCTCAGCATCAGGTTTGTCGATACAGTAGACCAACGCATCAATGATCTCGGAAAGGTTGTGCGGCGGCATATTGGTGGCCATTCCCACTGCTATTCCTGTGGAACCGTTCACCAGAAGGTTCGGGAACTTTGACGGTAATATCTCCGGTTCTTTCAGTGAACCGTCATAATTGTCTACGAATGTGACGGTATTCTTGTCGATGTCCGCTAACATATCGCCTGCCATGCGGGTCATCCTTGCTTCGGTGTAACGCATCGCCGCAGGCGAGTCGCCGTCAACCGAACCGAAGTTACCTTGTCCGTCCACTAACGGGTATCTCAACGAGAAGGGCTGGGCCATCCTCACCATCGAATCGTATGCTGCGGAATCTCCATGAGGGTGGTATTTACCGATGACCTCTCCCACCACGGTCGCTGATTTCCTGGGAGGTCTGTTATACGGAAGCCCGATGTCATACATCGCATACAGGATCTTCCTGTGAACCGGTTTGAGACCGTCACGCACATCCGGCAGCGCTCTTCCGACTATGACCGACATCGCATAATCGATGTACGATTTCTGCATTTCCTTTTCGATGCTGTGCGGTATCACTCTTTCTGTTGTGTTGTGTTCGTCCATGATATCACACATCCAGGTTCGTCACTTCGTGAGCATGTTCAACAATGAATTCCCTTCTCGGTTCGACATCGTCACCCATGAGCGTTGTGAACAGTTCGTCAGCAAGCATTGCATCCTCGATCTTCACTTTCTTCATGATCCTTCTCTCCGGATCCATGGTCGTTTCCCATAGTTGGTGGGGATTCATTTCTCCCAGACCTTTGTATCTCGATGCATTCGCGCCCTGTCCCATTTCTGCGATCGCAGCCTGCATCTCCGTTTCGGTGTATGCGTAGATCTCTTTCTTTCCCTTCGCGACCCTGTACAGCGGCGGGGTTGCGATGTAAACGTAGCCTTCATCGATCAGCGGACGCATCTGCCTGAAGAACAATGTCAGGAGAAGAGTGCTTATGTGCGCTCCGTCGACATCCGCATCGGTCATGATTATGATCCTGTGGTACCTTACCTTCGTAATATCGAAATCGGATCCGATACCGCCGCCGATAGCTATCACAAGATTACGGATCGCCTCGGACTGAAGGATCTTGTCCGGTCTCGTTTTCTCTACGTTAAGGATCTTCCCTCTCAGCGGAAGAATGGCTTGGAACATCCTGTCTCTGCCTTGTTTCGCGCTTCCTCCTGCGCTGTCTCCTTCCACTACATATATTTCAGATTTCGCAGGGTCCTTTTCGGTACAGTCCGCAAGCTTTCCGGGAAGACTCGTGCTTTCCAACGCGCGCTCTTCCTTCTTGTCAGTTCTTTGGCCTTCCTTGCCGCTTCCCTTACGTGGGATGCGAAGATCGTCTTCTTGACGATTATCTCAGCGATCTTGGGGTTCTCCAGGAAGTATTCGTTCAGTTTTTCGTTCATTAAGGACGATACTGCACCCTGAGCTTCGCTGTTCCCCAATTTGGATTTTGTCTGACCTTCGAACTGCGGTTCGGGGATCTTCACGCTTAACACTGCGGTCAGGCCTTCACGTACATCTTCCCCCGTAAGCTGTTCATCCTTCAGGAGATTGTTCGTTTTAGCATAGTCATTGACCGTCCTTGTCAATGCGGTCCTGAAACCTGCCATGTGCGTTCCGCCGTCAGGTGTGCTGATCGTATTAACGAAGGAGTTTATGGTCTCGTTGTAACCGTCCGTGTATTGTAATGCAACTTCAACATCAATGCCGTTGCTCTCTCCGAATATATGGATCGGAGGTGTGTGTATCGGCGTCTTCGATCTGTTCAGGAAGGAAACGAATTCGGATACCCCTCCTTCGAAGTGGAACTTATCGCTCTTTCCTGTTCTTTTGTCCTCCAAGTAAATGGAGACGTTCTTGTTCAGATACGCTTGGTTCCTGAACCTTAACTGCAAAATATCGTATTCGAACTCGAGGGTCTCGAATATCGTGTCATCGGGGAAGAACGTCACTGACGTTCCCGTCTTATCGGAATCGCCTATAACCCTGACATCTCCGTCGGGTATTCCTTTCGAATATGTCTGTTCGAACTTCTTTCCGTCCCTGTCAACGATCACTATCAGCTTGTTGGAAAGCGCGTTGACAACGGATACACCGACACCGTGCAGACCGCCGGATACCTTGTAGCTGTTCTTATCGAACTTGCCGCCTGCATGCAGATGCGTCATCACAAGTTCCAACGCTGATTTTCCTTTCTCGTGCATTCCTGTCGGGATACCGCGTCCGTCGTCGTCCACGGTAACTGAGCCGTCAGTGTTGATGTACACAGTGATCAGCGAAGCATATCCTGCCATCGCCTCATCGATACTGTTGTCCACCACTTCGTAAACAAGATGATGCAGTCCTCTGCTGTCGGTACTGCCGATGTACATACCCGGTCTTTTCCTGACAGCTTCCAATCCTTCCAGGACAACGATACCTTCGGCACCGTATTCCTTTAAACCTTCGTCATTCCCATCCATTGGATCACTCTTTAATTAGAGAATGATGGATATATGACTTTCTCCTATATATGTATGCGCGCGTGCGCGATTCTTTAATATACTCGCGTCCGCAAGGAGAAAACAGCGTCTGCACACTAAGAATGCGTTCGCGCACCATGCGTAAATGCCTGTTCCTGCAACAGCGTTGAGGTTCTGCCCACCGATATACGACCGATGCCTCAGCTTTTCCCTTTGAAGACTGTCTGAACGCATATAATGGTGATTTTTCACGATAGTGAAGACGTGTACCATAAGAAAAGAAAAATAGCGTCTTTACATTGGACGTTGCATGAGCACGATCATGGAAGAGGCCCGGAAGGGTATCACTCCGCTTATCAGGAAGGTTGCCGAGGCTGAACACGTTAGCGAGGAATTCATCAGGAACGGCGTAGCCTCAGGACGTATCGTGATCCCATGCAACCCGATCCACGACCCCAAGCCTGCGGCCATCGGTTCCGGACTTTCGGTGAAGATCAACGTCAATCTCGGAACATCAAGGGACATGGTCTGCTTAGATGACGAATTGAAGAAGTTGGATGTTGCCCTCAGATACGGCGCGGATGCGGTCATGGACCTGAGCACCGGCGGCGACATAGACATGATACGCAGGACGATCCTGAAGAAATGTCCCGTTATGCTGGGAACGGTTCCGATCTATCAGACGGGATTGGTGGCAGCAAGGAAGAATGCGGTCGTTGACATGAGCGAGGACGATATATTCAACGGCATCGAGCTGCATGCGAAGGACGGGGTGGATTTCATGACCGTGCACTGCGGCATCACCCGTGAGAGCGTGGGATGGCTGAAGAGAACGAAACGCATAACAGATGTCGTATCACGCGGAGGATCGTTCCTGACGGCATGGATCCTTCACAACGAAAAGGAGAATCCGTTGTACAAGAACTTTGACTACCTTCTCGAGATGGCAAGGAAATACGAATTCGCACTGTCATTGGGAGACGGGTTCAGACCCGGCTGCATTGATGACGCGACGGATCCTGCGCAATTATCAGAATTGATGACACTGGGTCATTTGGTTAAACGCTGTCGTGAAGCTAACGTTCAATGTATGGTGGAAGGTCCGGGACACGTTCCGTTGAACGACGTTCCCGCTAATATGCAGATCCAAAAGACATTGTGCGACGGGGCTCCTTTCTATGTGCTCGGACCGCTTGTCACTGATATCGCGCCGGGTTATGACCACATAGTCGGAGCCATAGGAGGGGCGATCGCAGCGCAGAACGGTGCGGATTTCCTGTGTTATCTCACGCCTGCGGAGCATCTTTCGCTTCCGGACGTTGATGACGTAAGGGAGGGGGTCATAGCATCGAAGATAGCAGCGCATGTCGGCGACCTATGCAGAGGCATCGGAAGGGAAAAGGACACGAAAATGGCCGAAGCCCGTAAGAAACTCGATTGGAAGACAATGTTCAGCATCGCTTTGGACCCGGAAAAGGCGAAAAGATATCGTGAACGCGGCATCACAAAAGAAGAGGACGGCTGTTCAATGTGCGGCGATGTCTGCGCAATAAAGATAGTGGAACAGTACCTGAAAAAGTGATGTGCCAGATAGTAAAAAAAAAGTAAAGGGACTGTGCGGGAGATCCCGCACAGTATTGTTCATTTTTTCTTGGTGTTCACTATGGCATAGGCCGGTGTGATCATCAGTATGACACCTGCAATGATCTCGAGGAATACCCCGATGCCCATATCGAATGCCACTGCGAGTTCCCCTACATCATCGGTGAATGCGTAGTATGTATAGAAACTGAACGCGATCATCAGAGCACCGGTAATCAACATAGCGATCCTTGTGATCTCGTTGCCCATATCCAATATCTCAAGCGCTGCCAATACGACCGCTATAACACCTGACACCAGGACGATCAGCGGAAAGAAGTATTGACTAAATTCTTCTATGCCCATGTATAACTCCCATCCTGACATCCCGATATCAACGACCTCCGCGGTTATCCAGTTCAGGAACACTGCCATGACCGAAAGCATTGCGCCGATCAGCGCAATGATCCCGATATAACTTATTGCCTTATTTTTCATTTTTACACTTCCAAAATTGGGTTCTCCGACGAAGTGAATGGATAACAGAACAGTTCGCAGAACACCATGGAAAACATGTCTGATCTATCGTTCAGAATAATTGCATCGAAAACCTTTAGCGGTGAACGATGCACTCGTGATATCCTGCGTTCTCTTCAGGGATGGAAAGATTGCAAAAAGATCGCGCTAATACTCATTGCGTATGTATCCATTCAGGCGGTCTTGAAATTCTTCGAGACCAACAAACTTCGTCAGAAAACTGTAACTTACCATGTCGTAATGAAATTTAAAACGTTCGGAGCAACCGAAATGTAAAAAGTAAGAACTGTGCGGGATGTCCGCACAGTGTTGATGTTTATTCGTCCAGGACTCCGGCCAGACCGAGGATCGGCGCAACTATCAGTAAGATACCGGCAACGAACTCGAGGTACATTCCATATCCCATACTGACGAAATCTTCCATTCCGAAAGATGTCGCTAAATCTATGTACCCACTGTACGTGAGGTAACTGAAGACGATCACCAGAACACCTAAGATGAGCGTTATGACCCTCGTGACAGTGTTGCCCATGCCTGTGAACTCAAGCACGCCCATTAAAATCGCCACGACACCCAGGATCAGAACGATCATAGGGTACAGGTGTTGATCAAAGATGTCTCCTACCTCGTCATAGAAATCCCATCCTTTGATGCCTTCTTTATTGCCCAAATACTCCATTACTGCCCAGTCCATGAAGACCGACGCCATTGCGATCAATGCACCTACAAGCACAAGGATCCCGACATAACTCATTTTGAAACCCATTTTTTCACCTTTGCCTCCATAATGGAGTACGGTAGGTATGGAGTAATAAAAATTTAAATTGTTCGGAAACGCTGGGTAGAAAATAAATGGCCCGGCGAGCGCTGCCGGGCCTAAGGTGTTTGTTTACAAACCGTAGTTCTTCATGTTGAATGCCGGGACATCCTTGAACTGTTTCGAACAGTAGTCAACGAACTTATCCTCGTCATCCGGGAGGCCTTCCAGAGTGATGATGATCTTTTCGAGCACATCCTTCTGTTTTGCGGTGTACAGCAACTCTTTCGTTTCGAAACCTTTCGCGATGATCTTCGCTGCTGTAAGTCCTGCTGCCTTTGCTCTCAGGTAAAGGTTGTTACCTTCGGCTGCAATGGCCTTTCCTATCTCGTATGCGTTGTCATATGCCAAGATGTAACCTTCCGGTCCTCTTGTGCGGTCTGACAGCATGTACAGGTCCCTGAGGGTCTTCTCCTGCTTCGTTGCGATCGCGGTGTTCATCAATGATACTTCATATCCCAATGCACCTAACCAGCACTGCACGGATGTTCCACCGAACTCAGGGTGGTATTCAACGGACTCGTTGGACCATACGTCACAGACCTGTGCCATCAGGTTACCCTGAAGGTCAGCGTGTGCGCACTGGCAGTTCTTTCCTTCCTGTGCGGTCGGCTTTCCTGCGATCGATTTGATGATCGGTCCTTCGTATCCGCAATCCTTATCCGGACCGGATGCGCCTGCTTCCCAAGCGACCATTGTCCTTGCTGCGGAAATTGCTCTTGTCACTGCAGAGAAGGTCTTCTGGACATCGTTGTCCAGATATCCGCCTGCCATGAACATTGATACATTTGCGCCAGAGCAGTTGGTGTCTCCTCCTGCTACAACACCGTGTTTCTTTGCGATGTTGACGAACTCTGACCAAACGTATTCCATGTCGATGGATCCTAAGTAACCGACACCGAACAGGAATGCTGTGATGTCACCATTCGTTACTGCGTAATCTGCAAGCTCTTTTCCTCCGACCGTCTCACATGACAGTAAGTCAGCACCGTTCTCGCATGCGACCTCCGCTGCTTCGAACAGTTTCTCAGGGTACTGGCGGTTCTTGTCCACTCCCGTTCTGAGACCGTGGTCTGCTTCTCTCTGGTCGGGTATGGTGTGCCTTACAGCTAAGTTGATACCATACTCGTCATGCATCTTCTCGGTGTACGCTTTCTGACCTGCGACAACGGAAGCACCCATTCCTTTTACGGTACCCATCTGGGAAACCCATTCGGTCTCCAGCTGAAGGTCCGGGAATCCTAAGGTGACCGCACGTCCGATGGCATCCTTTGTGATGTAATCGACGTACTCTTTCGTTATCCTTGCAATATCCTTCTCGGTTCCGGGCCTGGGCGCGTAGTTCAACTCAGGAATCACACGGCCTGCACCTGCTTTGATACCGAGCCCATACGAAACAGGTGACTTTGCGGTACCGAATACCATGTCCTCTGCGCTGTCGTACGCCATCTTTGTGTATCTCTTAACAGCCATCTTACTCTCCTCCGGTTATGTTGTCCCATTCTGCCCTGATCTTCTTCCAATCATATCCTGAAAGGATCTTCTCTGCGATCGGGGGCGTCTGCGGAGCTTTTTCGGAATAGATACCTAGGTCAAAGGACTCCGCGAAGTCTCTGTTCACTGCACCGCCTGCGGCCATCAATGGTATGTTAATACCTTTTTCCTGGAGTTTCGCTGCGATCGCGGGGAATGCTGACATCGTTGTCGTCATCAATGCGGTTCCGGTAACAAGGAACGGTTTTGTTTCCTCCACCTTTGCAACAACATCCACAACAGGAACGTCACGTCCCATGTCGTCCACGGTATATCCAGCGGACCTCATCATCACTGCTGCGATGTTCTTTCCGATGTCGTGAGGATCTCCTTCAGCCGCGTGCATAACAACAAGACCTTTGGTCTGCCTTCCGCCGGGGATGTTCTTCTCTGCTACTGCGATACCGATCTCCATTGTCTTGGCTGCGAGCATGATCTCCGGCAGGTAGTAAACGTGCTGTGCGTATAACGCGCTGACGATCTCCATACCGGTCACAAGTCCCTTATTGATAACGTCAAGGGGATCCTTAGAGTTCAATGCTTCTTTCACGGTTGCCATGACGTCCCTGAATCTCATGTAAAGTACGTCTTCCGCACATTTCTTGAAAACAGGGTCGCTGGGTAAAAGTTTTTTTGCTATCGATTCCGGAGTTGCCGAGTTCTCAGACTCTACGTCGTAACGTCTGAGGATCGTTCCGAAATCTACACCTTTGCTGCTCAACATTTATTATCTCCTAGGTGTTTACTAGGAATAAACACCACTCCACAGATTCTTGAGCAGATATTTAATGATTCTCCAATTTTTTGAATTTTCGTTGTGCGTAAATATGATTTGGTAGACAGTTGGAAAATCAGTTTATATAGTGGTGGATATATCGTACAATTACGTAATTTCTTTTCAAAAAACTTTTCATGAATGTAACTATTGTTACTTTTTCCTATCAAAAAATAAAACAAAACAACTACTGAAAAATCAGTAAAAAAATAAT
>JGI994J12354_10006015_pt1 | contig 10258 bp, 11 predicted proteins | sample IntmicLarv3ML3BL_FD_12354 | JGI IMG/M metagenome (IMG submission 12354)
GACCAGTGGTAGATATGGGTGCCGCCGCCGCCGCTTCCGGTGACGGTGTAGGCGGGCTTGTTTGGGTCAAGGCGCTTGTATATCTGGCTGATTTTCGCGCCAGCGACCTTGAGCTGAAGCTCCTCGGGAATGTCCGCCGTGAATGCGTTTTCGCCCGGCTTGATGTATTTCAAGCGCTGCACCACTGTGTCGGACTGATTCGTGCGCTCGTTGTTGAACGCATCCTCTGGGATGGGCGGATTTTCGATGGCGTTTCGGCAGGTATTGTCCAGCTTGGCATAGGGCGCGGCGGACGGCACGCAGTAGGCGATGTCCAAATCATTCCGGATGCCGATGATAATCAGCCGGTGCCGTGCCTGCGGGATGCCGTACTGCTCGAATTTATACAGATGCGGTGTGATGCGGTAGCCGGCCTCCTGCAGCTCCTTCAATATCTGTGCAAAGGCATTCCCGTCGTTGGCATTGCGCAGTCCGCCGACGTTTTCGGCCAAAAACCACTGCGGCTGAAATTTTTTCAGCGCCTTCACGCCGTAGGAATAGAGCGGCCCGAATACGCCGTCCATGCCCTTCTGCTCGCCGACAACGCTGTAATCGTTGCAGGGGAAGCCGAACGCGAGCGCGTCAATGGCGCTGAGCCTGTTCATATCCAGCTTGCGGATGTCCTCGTGATACACAGACTTTGGCTTGTCCGGGCAGATATTATGGCGGTAGGTTTCGCAGGTGTCACCGTCATAGTCGTTTGCCCATTCGTGGACGATGACGTAATCCTTGTTTGCGGTTTTGGCGTTGACTGCGCCCCAGGCAATCCCGCCCGGTCCGCAGAACAGTTCCCCCAATTTGAATTTCATTTCATGCGCTCCCTTGTTTTGTGGCTGTGTTTTTCTGCTTGGTGTAAGTATAGCATATTTGTGGTGGGAATGCAAAAAGAAAAAGGGGCTGCCGCAAAACAAAAAGTTTAGCTGCAGTCCCTTTTTTGTTTTTCTTATTCCGCTTCGCCCACAACATAATTGTCGAAATACCCTTGAATCAGCACGAACGGTGTGCCCTTGTCGCCGCTGCCGCTCATGAGGTCGCACAGGCTGCCCAGCAGGTCGATGTAACGGCGGGGGGTGGTGCCCAGCGCCTTGCTGCCCAAATCGTCGGTTTTGGCGAGAATGGCCTCTTCCATGGCGGCCTTGACCTCTTCCTCACTCTTGCCAGCGAATTCATTGTCGAGCATATACTTGAGCTTCAGCTCGTTGGGTGTGCCGTCCAGACCCTTGGTATAGCCGGGGGAGACCACCGGGTCGGCCAGTTCCCAGATTTTGCCGACGGGATCCTTAAACGCACCGTCACCATAGACCATAACCTCAAGGGTTTTGCCCGTTTTCTGTTGGATAGCGGCCTGCACCTTTTCCGCAAAGGCGGGGCAATCGCGGGGGAAGAGTTTCACTTGGTCCTCACGGCTCTTGTTGCTGCCCAGCAGGCCGTAGTCCGGCTGAAAACCGCTGCCGTTGACGCTCTCGGTGAGAATGTCATCCAGCCCGAAAACGATTTCCGCACCCGCCTCGTGCAGCAGCTTCTTGGAGCGGCTGCGGCTGTGAATGTCACAGCAGAGAACATTTTTGGTGTAGGGCAGCACGGCGCGCGGGTCGTTCGCAAACAGCACCTCCACGTGCTCGCCCACGCTCTTGTAGTATTCCACATAATCCAGACCCGTGAACGGGTGAATGGTCTCAAAGCCGAACGCATCGCGGAATTGCGGCTCGTTCAGCACATCGCTGTAAGGATTCACGCCGGAAGCATCGATTTGCTCCCAGCTCAAAAGGTGGTTGCCCACTTCGTCGGAGGGGTAGGAGAGGAGGATGTAAAGCTTCTTTACGCCCGCCGCAATGCCCTTGAGGATGTTGGAAAAGCGGTTGCGTGAAAGAATGGGGAAGACGATGGCGAGCTCTTCGCCACCAAACTTTGCTTTGATATCCGCGGCGATTTGGTCGCAGGTTGCGTAATTGCCTTGACTGCGCGCTACAATGGCCTCCGTAATGCCCAAAACATCACGGTTGTGCAACGCAAAGCCCTCGTTGATTTCCGCGTTCAAAACACAGTCCACAACGATTTGACACAAATCATCCCCCGCCTTTATCAGCGGTGCGCGAATGCCTCTTGCAACAGTACCCGTCGTCCTCATGAACAAACATCTCCTTTTCATTTACCCTAGTATTTGGGCGGAGCTTCCACCCAAATAACAATTATAGCACATCTTCGGGAAGAAAAGCAAGAGATTTTTCGATTGGATTGCAGAAAAACGTTTCCAGTTCCAGTTCTTCCAGTTGCTGTGCGCATTTTTTTGCGTCCTGTGAGTTCTCAAACAGCCCGAAAATACTCGGTCCGCTGCCGCTCATTTGCGCAAGCACCGCATTGCAGCTGCGCATGATGCGCTTAATTTCCACCCGCTGAGGCACCTCCACCACCTGCTCAAACACATTGGCGCTGTATCGGCAAATCCGCGCAAAATCCCTGCGCGCGGCGGCATCCAGCATTTGCAGAGTGTTGGGTCGGTGGATTCTTTCCGCCTCGTCAAAGGCATTGTAGGCGGCGGCGGTGGAAACCTCCTGCTGTGGCTTCACAATCAGAATGCCGCAGGGCGCGAGCGGGGGGAGAGGGGAGAGGATTTCCCCGGTGTTCTGCGCCAGCATCGTGCCGCCCGTGAGGCAGAAGGGCACATCGCTGCCCACGCGCAAACCGATTTCGCAGAGCCGTGCCGTGCTGAAATTGGCTTCATACAGGCGGTCAAGTCCCGCAATCACAGCGGCCGCGTCCGCGCTGCCGCCCGCAAGACCCGCCGCCTTGGGAATCTGCTTTTCCAGCCGGATGCAGACGGAAGCGTCCGCAATGCCTGCTGCATCCAAAAACGCCCGCGCCGCCTTGACGGCGAGGTTGCCCGCGTCGCAGGGCAGGCTATCGTCATCGCAGGCAAAGGCAAGCCCACCGCATTCCGTTTGCTCCAGCGTAACGCGGTCATACAGGCTCACGGATTGCATGAGCATACAAAGGCTGTGGTAGCCATTTTCCAGCCTGCCCAAAATATCCAGAAACAGATTGATTTTGGCGGCGGCATGAACGGTGATTTTCTTCATGATGAAAACGCCCTCCAATATTTTTCGATATTTTATTGGATAGGTATTTGCAGGGGCTCGCGATTCTGGTATAATGTAATCTCAGAGAAGCCGCAGCGCTCGGCAATCGCCATGCCCTCACGGATGCCCATACCCAGATGCTCCGCGTAGTGCGCGTCCGAGCCGATGGTGATATATTTGCCGCCCAGCTCGCGGAAGCGGCGCACGAGCGCCTCATTGGGGGAGACCTCGCCGATTTTATAACGCAGCCCCGCCGTGTTGATTTCCAGCGCCTTGCCGCGCAGTGCCAGCAGGCGCAGAATCTCATCAATTTGCGCGGCGTACTGCGACAAATCCACCGGGAGCTTCTGGTCGCCTACGATGTAGCGCAGGGGATAGGTCATGTGCGCGAGCGTGTCGAATTTTGCCCAGTCCACCATGGCGGCCAGCTCGTCAAAGTATTCGCGCAGCAGCTTGTCAATGTCGTGCTCCTCATACTTCAGCAAAAAGAAATCCTCCATGCCGCGCAGATTGTGCACCGAGCCAATCACAAAGTCATAAGGCATACGCGCCAGCAGCGCCTCGGATTCCTCTTGGTTGTAGAGCGGCTGCCCCAGCTCCACCCCCACGCAGACAATTAGCTGCCCGCGAAACGCGCTGCGCGCCTTGGAAATCTCAAAGAATGATTGCACCGCCGTGCGGTCAAAATGCTTTTCGTGATAGAAATCCATCTCCAGATGGTCGGTGAATGCCACCGCGCGCAGTCCTTTTTCCACCGCGTTTTCACAAAGAAACATGGTGGAGTGGTTGCCGTCGTAGGAGTTGTCCGTATGCGTGTGCATATCCAGAATTTTTTGATAATCCATCGTTTCAAACCGACTTTCTTCAAGAATCCCTTATATTATACAGGATTTCATACGGAAACACAATATTTTTTCGCGAATCGGGGGACGGAAATCAAAATGCCGCAATATTTTGAATACGACGAAAACCAAAAAGAGGACATCCGCGAGTTTGACTATTTTTTCGGCAAGGAACGTCTGCGCTTTCGCAGTGACGCAGGGCTGTTTTCCGCCGGACATGTGGACGAGGGCACCGACCTGCTGCTGCGCCATATTCCGCCGTTTTCGGGCAGTCTGCTGGACTTGGGATGCGGCTGGGGTGCGGCAGGCGTGACGCTGGGCAAAGCGTATGGACTTGGGAGCATCACCATGAGCGACATCAATCCCAAGGCACTTGCGCTTGCGCAGCACAATTGCGCACAGAACGGTGTAACGGCGCAGTTGGTGCTTTCGGATGGTTTTGCCGCGTTGGATGGCAGCTATGACGTGATAGCGCTGAACCCGCCCATTCATGCGGGCAAGGATGTGATGTTTGCCCTGTACAGCGGCGCGGCGAAGCGGCTGAACGCAGGCGGCGCACTGTATGTGGTTATCCTCAAAAAGCATGGTGCGCAAAGCACCCTAAAAAAGCTCACCGAAATTTTTGGGAGCTGTGAAGTGCTGTATCAGAAAAAAGGCTGCTTCGTGCTGCGCTGTGTCAATCAAACAGCAGCACCATAAAGTATGTTACGGTATTGAATCCGTTGTGGTAGTGGATTTCACACTCCCGCGCGAGTGTGACAACATCCACGCCGCAGGATTCAATGGAGCTGACGGCGCGCTCGGGCCAGCGGCAGGGTGCGTCCGGATAGCTGCATTTGGGGCAGATGGAACAGCCGCCGCAGCCATAGCGGGCATGGGAAATCCCCTCGGCGGCAAGGCGCTCGGAAAGCTCACACAAAATTTCCGTGGCGCGAACCCGCGCAAGCGTCATGCCCTCAAAGTCAAAGGAATCCTCCAGAATCCCCCTGTAGGTGAACACAAAGGCGTTCGGCAGACGCAGCATCTCCGCGCGCATCTCCGCCATGGTTCCGCGGGCGGGCGGGCAGGTCCAGCAGCTGTTGTATTTGCCGCAGACGTTTTTTTCGCAGGCCTCCATCACTGCCTGAGAGAAGGGGATATCCGCCGTTTTGAGCCATGCCGTTTCGTGGATTTCTTCGTGCGTCAGGCGTTGTTTCCAGTCGTTCATGAGCAAACCGTTCCTTCGATAAATTTTTGGATAGGGGAAATGAAAAATGCAGGACATCCAAATCTTGAGAGCCCTTGCCGCACGCTATGCGCAGGCGGCGTTCAGCGACGAAAACCTTCGGAATATGGCGCACCACCGCGCCGTGAATGACAATCAGGGTGCGCGTCCGATTGTGTTGGTGGACGAAATCCCTTGGTTCGAAATGCAGGTGGGGGATGAGCTGACACTGCGCTGTAAGGATCCGGCTTTGCAGCGCGCGGAGTGGTATTTCCGCCGAATGCTCTATTGCTGGCAATACATGCGGGCGGATATGGCGCTGCCGCCGTTTTATGGAGTGAAAAAGCAAATCAAGTCCGGCGGCAACGGCATCGAGCGGCTGTTCCGCGACGACGGCACGAAGGGCAACACCATTCAGGCGCATACCTTCCAAAACCAATTTCAGTGCGAGGCGGATTTGGAAAAGCTGCACAACGAGGTCATTTCCTACGACGAAGCGGCGACCCGTGCGGAGTATGAGCGGGTTGCCAACGTCATCGGCGATGTGCTGCCGGTGAAAATCGTCGGGGAGCAATCAGGCTATTCGCTGGGCTGCGTCACCTGGGATTTGATTTCCAACTACTGCGGGCTGGATACGCTCTTTCTGGATTTGCTGGATAAGCCGAAGCTCATGCACGCGCTGGCGAATAAGCTGACGGATATCTATATCGACAAGGTCTATCAATACGAGGCGCTGAATCTGCTGGAGGGCGAAAGCTACACCCTGCACTGCACGGCGGGGCTGACGAACGACCTCACGCCGGAGCGCGCGCACCCCAAGCTGCGCCAGATGTGGGGACGCGGCACGGCGCAAATCCTCGGCAGTGTCTCCCCCGAAATGCACGATGAATTCGACATTCAATATATGGTGCGCGCCATGGAGCCGTTCGGGCTGACCTACTACGGCTGCTGCGAGCCGCTGGACGGCAAGATAGACATCCTCGAAAAGCTGCCGAATCTGCGCAAGATTTCTGTCACGCCCTGGGCAAATGTGGATGTGGCATGCGAAAGAATCGCGGGACGCCATGTGGTCGCCTCCAAGCCCAACCCCTCCGCAGTGGCCGTGCCCGCGCTGGATGAAGCCGCCGTGCGCGCCGAGCTGGAGCGCATCGTGGATGCCTGCTACCGCAACAACTGCTCCTGCGATATGGTGCTCAAGGACATCACCACCGTGTGCAGCAAGCCGCAGACCCTCTGGCGCTGGGTGGAGATTGCGATGGAAACGGTGCGGAAATATGGATAAATGGGCGCATGATAAAGTGCAATAACCCGCAGAATATGCTGCGCGGCTGCCGTCTACCGGTCGCCGTCCACTTCATGCGCTTTTCGTTTTGCACTCGTGTAGTGCCGCATGATTTTCGCCTCGTCCAGGCAATCCGCGATGCTGTAAAAAGTCATCCGTTCCGTTCGGAACAGCCTGGAGAGCAGCTTGTCATACAGCCGTGAAAGCGGGGCGTCAAACAGCTCCCCGAGCAGATTCGGTATCACGGCGAAGCCAAGCCAGGCGCACAGCATATACAGCGCAAATACACGCCAGCCGAATTGCGGCCACAGGAAAAGGCCGACGGCGCTCAGCAGGCCGGTATTGATGGGGTGAAAAACCATCGATAAAACGCAGCAGTTGAGAAACAATTCACTGCGCCGCATCGCCCGATGGGCTTTTTTGACCGCATCGGCATCCGGAACGAAGAAACGGCGAATGCGCACGCTTCGGCTGCAACGCAGCAGAAAGCAATCAAACAGCACCATGATCTTTGCGCTGTCCAGCTCACGCGCGACAAAGATTTCGTCGCCCTCGCATAGACCCTCTACAGTGTATTCCGCTGCCAGCGCCAGATGAAAGGCGGAAACGGCAAAGCGCCGCTTCTTGCCATGCCAGCTGTTTTCGCTGTGACGCAACAGAACATGCAAGCTCTCCTGCGGCGCAGAATCGCAGCGGACACTGCTTTTTGGCGGGATGGTTTGGCAAAGGCCGTCTGCTTCCCAAACCAGTGGCTTCGAGCTTGTGTTGTGCACCGTCACCGTCATAGATTCATCGTTGCCACCACGTCCGTGCCGCAGACATCCGCAATCACCACGTCACCCATTTTCAGGCGTGTTGTGACCTTGGCGGCGCGGATTTTCTGCATGGCCTCCTGCATTTTTTCCTTGGGGATTTCCGCCCGCGTTTTTACCGGCAGGCGTGGCATATCCGGAAAAACCGTTGCCACGGTGGAGGAAAGCGCGCGCATGGGGTGGGTCAGCTCCGCCTCGGCGAAGGCCTGCCCTTTTTTGCAGCGGGCGTTTTCCACACGGATTTCCGCCCCGTCCTGCGTGACCGTCAAGCGGCAGCCGTTGGGGCAGACAATGCAAATCATTTGGATGGTGTCGGTCATGGGGAAAACCTCCTTATATTTCGATTTCCATGCCGTCGTAGGAAACCATAAAGCCGGTCTCGCGTGTGAGCTCCAGCAAATCGTCGTAGGTGGCAAAGCCGTTGTGGGAGAAATGGTGCAGGCAGAACTTCGTATCCTCATCCGCGCAGCCGATTTCCTTCAAGCGGTCGCGCACCTTTGCGCAGGTTTCCATATTCATATGGTTGTTGTAATAATCCGCCAGCGGGCCGGTGCAATCCAGCGAAACGAAGTCAAAACGGGGCTTGAGCCTTGCCAGCGCCTCCCAGGTGGTTTCGGGGAAATAGCCGGTGTCGTGCCCGTAAAGCAGGGTCTTTTCGCCGTCCGAAACGGCGTAAATCAGTGGCTCCAGCTCCTTGGCGTGGTCAGCTGAAAAGGCGGTGACGCTGTATTCGTCCGCTTGGAAGGGTTCAAACGCGCGGATGGTGTTCAGCTTTGCCACATCCTCTGGGATGCGTTCCACGCTGATGCCGCGCATGACGGTCTCGGCGGTTTTGCCGGAGCAGTAGATGTTCAGCGGCGGCTTCTCCATATTGCGGTAGTAGGAAAAGCCCTCCTTGCGCATGGCGAAATCCAGGGCATAGAGGTGGTCGGGATGCCCATGGGTAATCAGGCAATTGCGCACGGGCATGAGGTTCAGCCCCTGATACAGCACATGCATATAGGTATCCGGCGGAAAGTCCAGCAGCAGCTTGCCGTCGATGATGGCCTGGGAGCGCGAGCGCAGATTGCGTCCGCCCGCCGCGCGGGAACGGGTGCAGATGTCACAGTCGCAGAACAACGCCGGAATGCCCTCCGCCGCGCCGGTGCCGAGATACTTGAGTTTCATGTTTTTTCCATCCTTACTTGTTATTTATGATATTTGCCGCCGCGTTCAATCATGAACGCGCGGTAGATTTGCTCCAAAAGCATGACCCGCGCCAGTTGGTGGGGAAAGGTCATTTGCGAGAACGAAAAACGCTGTTGTGCCCGTTGCTTGATACGCTGCGCGAGGCCGTGCGAGCTGCCGATGAGAAAGCAGATTTTCCCCGCGCCGGAAACCGCCGCCTGCGCCAGCTCCGCGGAAAAATCCTGCGAGCTGCGCTGTATGCCCTCAATGCAAAGGGCGTACACCAGGCTGCCCTGCGGGATTTTTTCCAATATCGCCTGCGCCTCCGCCTCCAGCGCTGCCGCAATCTGTGCATCGTTCGGCTTCTCCGGCAAAGAAACGGGTGTCAGCTCCATGGTACGCAGACGGCAGAATGCGCCCAGCCGCTTCTCGTATTCACGGCAGGCATCCGCCCAATATGACTCCTTGAGCTTGCCCAAGCAGATGATGTCAATGTGTATCATAGGTTAGAATCCAATCACCGTACTCTCGCCGCCAGCGACGCTGAGCAGGTAGTCCGAATCCACCTGTGCGCCCGCCTGCGCGAGGGTGCTTTTTGTGGTTTCGTAGGCCAATTGCGGGAAGTTGTTCTCATGGCTCAGATGCGCAAGCACCAACCGCGTGGTACCGTTTTCTATCAGGCGCACCGCCGTCTGCGCGCAGCAGTCATTGGAAAGGTGTCCCCGGTCGGAGAGGATGCGCCGCTTGAGCTGGTAGGGATAATTGCCGTTTTGCAGCATGTGGATGTCGTGGTTGGATTCGAGCATGACCAAATCGCAGCCCGTCACCGCGTCCAGCATTTCGTCCGTGACCACACCGCTGTCCGTGACAGCGGCGATACTCTTTTGGTCGGGCATGGTGACGGCGAAGCCAACGCCTTCGCGGCAGTCGTGCGAGGTGCGGAAGGATTTCACCAGCATCCCGCAGATTTCCGTACCGTTCGGCTCGATGACCCGCGCCGCAAAGTCCCCATTCAGGATGTCCTTTTCCTCCAGCGCCGCCAGCGTTCCGGCAGTGGCGTAGACCGGCGCGTGGTGGCGCGAAGCAAATACGCGCAGACCGCTGATGTGGTCGCTGTGCTCGTGGGTAACAAAAATCGCGGCGATGGAAGCCGCATCCACGCCGATGTCCCACAGCGCCTGCTGCATCCGCTTGGCACTCACCCCGGCGTCAATGAGTATGCCGCCGGACGCAGAACCTATGTAAGCGCAGTTGCCGCTGCTGGAGGAGAACAGGGAACAAAAACGAGCCATAGAATGTTGAATCCTTTCAGATACAGGTGTCTTTTTACGAAAACTGCGCTGCCCTTCTGTTATAAAAAGGCAACGCAGCATGACAGTTGCAGAAAAGCGGTCAACCCAATCTTCGGAATCAGATAACCTTCCCAATCAGCTCCGGCTCCGGAACCTGCACACGGCGGATGTCCGCGCCGAGCGCCTGCAATTTTTCCACAGCGCTTTCATAGCCGCGGTCAATATATTGGATGTTTTCAATCTCTGTGGTGCCGCTCGCGGCAAGACCCGCGATGAGCATGGCGGCTCCGGCGCGCAAATCGTCCGCACGAACGGGTGCGCCCTTGAGCTGCGCCACACCCTCCACCACGGCAAGCTTGCCGTCCACCTTAATAGAAGCACCCATGCGCGTGAGCTGCTCCACATAGCGGAAGCGGTTCTCAAAAATGCCGTCTGAAATATAGCTCGTCCCCTCCGCGATCGCAAGCAGCACCGCGATTTGCGGCTGCATATCTGTGGGGAAGCCGGGGTGCGGCATTGTTTTTACGGTGCATTTTTGCGGAC
>JGI994J12354_10006016_pt1 | contig 10255 bp, 11 predicted proteins | sample IntmicLarv3ML3BL_FD_12354 | JGI IMG/M metagenome (IMG submission 12354)
TCTGGCTCATGCTGTTAGCTCTTGGAATTTCTGTCGGCGTGGCAGTCGTGGCAGGGCTTTACCCATCAATACGCGCCATGAAGCTCTCGGCACTTGAAGCAATCAGAAATGAATAGAAGTGCAATGCGGCGGGTAAATGGATAAGGAAAAGATTGTAATAAGGATACAGAAAAGCCGGTAATATCCTTAATTGTAACTTGACGTATACTGCCGCATTTGGTAAAGTATGATTATCAATCCACTCAAAAGAGGAGGAGCAAAGGTGTACGTTAAAAAGGCGACAATAAAAGAGCAGGTTGGGCTCCACGCAAGGCCGGCTACGTTTCTGATTCAGAAAGCAAATGAATTCAAGAGCAGTATCTGGATTGAAAAAGAAGAACGAAGGGTTAACGCCAAGAGTCTCTTAGGGGTCTTATCACTGGGGGTAGCGAGAGATTCTACGATCAGCATTATCGCTGACGGTGCTGATGAGGTCGCGGCTGTCGATACACTTTGTGCGTTGATAGACTCTGATTTTGCAGAGTAAATTTTCAGGCAGTAAAATCAGGAATAAGAAAATCAAGAATAAGAAAAACAGAAGCCGGCACTTCAATTTGAGGTGTCGGCTTTAACTGCGATATTTTACCGAGGTATTCTACGGCTTTCGATAAAAAAGTATGCCGACACAAACCGGACCGCAGTGATTGGATATCACGCATCCGGCTTCGCATGTAATTATCTCATCAAAATCCATGATCGATTTGATCCTCTCAACAACAGCTCCAACTATAGCATCGCTTACACTCGGCGGATATGTGACAAAAATCCGCTTACTGTCTATATCGCCGCGACCCTTGAGCTTATCATCGACATACTGCAGGATTATCTTCTCAAAAGTGCCGCGGTATTTTTTACCGACATCCATTTTCCCGTCTATTACTTCAATGCAAGGGTTAAGCTTGAGAAGATTCGCACCCAGAGCTGCAACACCGGAACAGCGCCCGCCCTTGTGCAGGTATTTTAACGTGCCTATAACAAAGCTTGACTCCACAAGCGGAATCATCGGTTCAAGCTTATTTACGATATCCTGGGGCGGCATTCCCTGCATAGCCATAATGGCAGCGTCCAGCACAATGTGCCCGCTTCCGGTGGAGAGATTATTCGAATCAATTACAAATACGTTATTTATGCCTTCGGCGGCAATAAGAGCATTCTGATAGCAGGTCGAAATCCTTCCGCCTATGCTGACATGAATGAGAGCATCATATGTGGTGAGATAATGAGCGAAACACTCCTGATAATCGGAGACATTAACACCCGAGGTGTGAGTCATCCCCGCTCCGCTCTCGACGTATTCAAAAACATCCCTGACGGTGATCTCAACCACGTCTTTATATGCGACGCCGTCCTTAAGGATATAAAGCGGCACTATTGTGATATTATACTTATCTGTAATGACCTGCGGCAGGTCGCATGTGCTGTCGGCTGTAATCTTGGTGCGCATGCTCAAATCTCCTGTTAAAACGTATAGCATGAGTCTGAAAAAAGAAATTTAATAGCCCAAGCGCCGGAAAAATTCCGGCGCTGATAGATGCTGATACATTAAGCTTGATACAAAATGCAGCTGTCATACAGCTACTGAACAGACGCTGTGCAGAGTAATCAGTAATTTTTGCAAAGTCTTGATGCAGATTTACTGTGCGGCTTCCTCGTAAACGGAGACACGCTTGCGCTCTCTGTTTATGTGCTCATATTTAACGGTACCGCTTTTTAAAGCGAACAGAGTATCGTCGCTGCCTTTTCCGACGTTGATACCCGGATGAATTTTTGTCCCGCGTTGACGCACCAAAATATTGCCGGCGAGTACGAATTGCCCGTCAGCACGCTTTGGTCCAAGACGCTTGGACTTGCTGTCGCGACCGTTTCTGGTTGAACCCATACCTTTTTTATGTGCCATGGTAACACCTCCCTGTGCTTAATATACATCCGTCCTCAGACGGTGATCTTGTTGATTTTTACCTTGGTGTATGGCTGCCTGTGGCCTTGTTTTCTTCTGTAACCCTTTTTGGCATGCATCTTGTAGACAATGATCTTCTTTGATTTGCCGTTTTTGATGATTTCGGCTTCAACAGAAGCTCCGGTCACTGTCGGTGCTCCGAAGGTCGTCTCAGTCTCGCCGATAACTGCCAACACCTTGTCAAAGGTAACTGTTTTGCCCGAATCATCCGGCAGCTTTTCAAGAAAGACCTCATCGCCTTCCTTAACTCTGTACTGCTTTCCGCCGGTCTCGATAATGGCATGTGTCATAACGTAGTTTCACCTCTCATATATTTAGAGTCTCGCTGTCAGGGGCGGAAGCGGAGAGCTTCACTTGCTACGTATATAACGCGCCCAATCAAAGCGGCCAGAATAGGATACCACTGAAGAGAAGTAGTTGTCAATATTTTTTCGCTATTTCACCTTGTTTTTTATATATACTTCCTGCCGGAACAAAGCCGCGTACCATTGAGAGCGGATAGACTGTCGATCCGGAACCGACAACCGAGCCGGGGTTCATAACGGAATTGCATCCAATCTCGACATTATCCCCAAGTATCGCACCGAATTTTTTGAGTTGAGTTTCTATTCGAGTGTCACCGCATGCTACAGATACAAGCGAATGGTCGCTTTTAAGATTTGATGTTATAGCTCCGGCACCCGTATGCGCTTTGAAGCCGAGTATCGAATCACCGACATAGTTGTAATGAGGAGATTGAGCTTCGTCAAAGAGAATAACATTCTTGAGCTCGGTGGAATTGCCGACCACAGTGCCGCGGCCGACGATGGCGTTCTCGCGAATATATGCGCAATGCCGAACCTGTGCACCCTCACATATAATTACGTTATTTCCGATAAATGCCGAGGGAGCAATGACTGCGGTTTTATGTATCCAAACATTCCCGTCAAGCTCATTATAATCCGAAGTATCAAGCTTCGCACCCAGTAGCTCAATATAACTCTTGATAGCCGGGAGAGCTTCCCACGGCAAGTCAAGCCCGGATAAAAATTCCCAAGCTATGGTGTTGCCCGGAGCGAATAGCTCCCTGGTACGCATCCCGTCGGGGATGATCAACGGCGATTTGTTTTTTTCGGTGATGTTTTCAGGAGACATAGTATGCAATTAACCGACTATTTCTTTGGTGTCACGTGCGATGACAAGCTCTTCGTTTGTCGGTATCATCAGGACTTTGGCAGTTGAACCTTCATCGGTGAGATCAATAAGCTCACTGGCTCCGCGAAATTGATTTGTGGATTTATTCATCCGTATACCGACTCCGTTAAGAAGCGAGCATATGCCCTTGCGGGTGTAGGCAGAGTTTTCGCCGACGCCTGCTGTGAAAACGAGTGCGTCGAGTCCGCCCATGATAATGAAGTATGCTCCGATATATTTTGCCACCTGATAATTGAAAATATCCAGTGCGAGCTTACAGCGCTCGTTGATGCCAACTATTTGAACAATCCTGCCGGTTGGGATATCGATGCCCGCAGCCTTTTCAACATCACGGAAGTCAGACGAAACACCCGAAACACCCAAGACCCCTGACTTCTTGTTAAGTATGTCAAGAACCTCCTCAAGCGTCAGACCGTCAAGCTCGGCGATGATTTCGATAAGAGTCGGGTCGATGCTTCCGCTGCGTGTTCCCATTGGGAGACCCTCAAGCGGGGTTACGCCCATCGTGGTGTCAATGCATTTTCCGCCTCTGATAGCGGCGAGCGAAGCGCCGTTTCCAAGGTGACAGGTGATTATCTTAGAGTCGGTCTTATTACCGAGGTATTCATTTGCGATAGCTGATACATAACGGTGCGAGGTGCCGTGAAAACCGTAACGACGAATGTCATTTTTTTCGTAATACCTGTAAGGTATTGAATAAGTATAAGCATAATCGGGTATAGTCTGGTGGAAAGCAGTGTCGAAAACGGCGACCTGCGGAACACTTGGCATTGCGTTGGTACATGCGTCGATGCCGATAAGGTTTGCCGGTGTGTGAAGCGGCGCAAGCGGTTCAAAGCTTTTAATATCAGAGAGAACAGCATCATCGATCAATACGCTTGTTGAAAATTTACTCCCGCCATGGACGATACGGTGACCAATAGCTTTTATCTCGGAGAGATCGTTAATTACACCGTACTCCTTTGATGTGAGCTTGTCGATTATGGCGTTGACAGCCTCGGTGTGTGTTGGGAGGGAGATGTTTCCGTCGAATACGGGTTTTCCGGTCGAGACCGGAGTGTGCTTCATATGCCCATCTATACCTATGCGGTCACAAACACCCTTTGCAAGGATGGATTCTGTAACCATCTCAAACAATTGATATTTGACAGATGAGCTTCCTGCGTTGATAACAAGTACATTCATTTTCAATTCCCCTTGAAAAGTATTTCTTTTAAGACTATTATTATTTACGAAGTCATTGTAATACAGCAGCTGACAAAAAACAATCAAAACTTGGAAACGGATACAAAATGTCATAACACAGGAGGGATAAAACTGAAAGCGGCAGGTATTATTTGCGAGTATAACCCGTTCCACAACGGACATGAAGCACACATCGCCGAAACAAAACGTGCGTTGGGTGACGGATGTGCGATTGTCTGTGCAATGAGCGGCAATTTCGTCCAGCGAGGCGAACCCGCAATATTCAACAAGCATACACGCGCTGAAGCGGCTGTCCGCTGCGGTGCCGATCTTGTTTTGGAGATACCTACACCTTATGTGCTGACATCGTCACAGGGATATGCGGAGGCAGGTGTCAGTATCCTGACATCTCTCGGTGCCTGCGAATATATCTCGTTTGGCAGCGAATCAGGCAGGATCGACGAATTAAGCAAGGTGGCAGAGGCGCTGTCCGCAGAGAAAACCGGAATGCAGATCAAAACGATGCTTGGTAAGGGGATAGCATATGCTCAGGCTGTTCAAATGACGCTTGATGTTATCATGGGAGAGCGTGCGGTGCTTTTGAAATCGCCGAATAACCTGTTGGGGATAGAATATATCAGAGCTATAAATAAAACCGGTTCACATATCAAGCCAATCACCTTCAAACGTACAGGAGGAGCTCACGATGGAGATTCAGGCTATAGCGCCTCGGCGATAAGGCGGCTGCTGCGCGGCGGCGAATTCGCTGGTGGATTCGGCAGTGAATACGGTGGTGAATGTGGCAATGGTTTCGGTGGTGGATTCGGAAATATNCAGGAGACAGTATCTGAGAAAACACTTAATGCAATTCATAATACGATGCCGGAGCATTCGATAATGCTTTGCAAGCGTGAGATAAGCGAGGGGCGCGGACCCGTTTCAATTGAATCGCTGGAACAGGCGATAATGTCCCGACTGCGTAACATTAACGATTTTTCGCAATTTCCGGGGGCAAGCGAAGGGTTTGGAAACCGATTTGCAAGATATGCCGCCACAGAACCGTCGGTCGCAATGATCCTGAACAAAGCCAAGACAAAGCGGTATGCCATGTCGCGAATCAGAAGAATGCTGATTTGTGCGTGTCTGGGTATTACAGCCGCTGATACGGCTAAGCCGCCGTCATACTTGAGAGTGCTCGCAGCAAATGACATCGGCATCAAGCTCTTGGGAGAGCTGAGAGGGAATACAGAATCACCGNTAATAACAAAACCGGCACAGGCGAAGCATTTGGNTGNNCACGCTGCCGAATTGTTTAAAAAAGAAGCCGCAGCAACCGATTTTTATGTGATTGGATATCCAAAAATAGCGCATCGTGAAGGGAGCGCCGAATGGCGTCAAGGCCCGGTTATTGTAAAGTGACAGACTAATCCTCGCCGCCGCTTTGCTTTCGATCGGCGATCAATTTTTCCTTGACCGCTCTGATACGGCGCTTGCGTTTGCTTCTTAATACGTGATACCTCACGACCAGGGCGATGTAACCCGCCAGGAGTAAAAACAATATGGCAATGATAACCTTGGCTGTTGAGCTTGAGAGCACTGCGGTGATTTGAAGCTTCATTGATTCAAGGCGGTGAAGGTCGACATCGGTATTGGCAAGAAGCAGAATAGGACCGTATTCAACGCCGTTTCTGCTGAGAGTGACCTCACCCAGAATGTCTCCCGCTGTGACGGGTGCGGAGAGCTCCTCATCGTCTCTGACAGAATAGATAATTACAGTTTTTGTGAAATCTTCAAGCGAAATATCCTTGTCGAGCAGCAGCGTTATGGAGGATTCCGGACGCAGGTTAACAAAATCAGAGCCGTCGCCCTTCGCTACCGCAGCCTTGGCAATCAGCTCGCCCGAGGATAAAATCGTGCGCCAGCCGAACTCGGTAAAGCCCCAATCGAGAAGCCGTCTGGTTTCGCTGAGATTCCTCAGCAGTGACGACTCGTCCTCGAGAATAATATCGTCGGAGCCCAGTATGACCGCAATGAGTGACAAACCATCTGATTCGGCATAGGCGACCATTGAATATCCGCCCTCAAATGTGGCGCTTGTCACTCCGGACAGGCATGAGCTTAGATAATACTTTCCGTTAGCGTTTAGAAGCGAGTTTGTGCTGATCAGCCTTCGCGGTTCGGCTGCGTTGGTGGATTCCGTTGTGTGTCTGTATGTGCCTGAGATCTCCGCAAAGAGAGCGTGTGTCATTGCTCCGCGATAGATATTGAATTGATCGATCGCCGTTGTATACTGATTGACATGGTAGCGACCGTGCGGATTGACAAAATTTGTGTTTTCACAGCCCAGCTCTGCGGCGTGAGTATTCATCATTTCAACAAAGCGCAGGACACTGCCGGCGATACGTTCTGCAAGCAGGTTACCGGCTGCGTAATCACCGCCGACATATGCACAGTACATAAGGTCGCGAACGGTCATCTCTTCACCGGGGCGAATGTTTTGCGCAGAGCTGCCGGAATCGATATCCTCCCATGCGGATTCCGTCATTGTCAATACCATTTCCTCCCGCAATGCTCCGTTTTCACATGCGATGACAGCCAGCAGCAGAGTCATTGTCCTGGAAAGTGCGTCGGCAGGATGAGCGGAGCGCATGTTAAACGAATAAAGTACGGCACCGGAGTCAGCCTCTGCAAGAATGGCTGACCTTGCCACAAGATTGGAAAATGGTGTAGCCGCACTGACCTCTGTCTCGTTGATCAGAAAGACAAAGAGAAGAAGCAGTACAATAACCATCCTTTTTTTTGATTTCGCATTTGCCATTATCAATTATTCCTCAGCTATATATTGCAATGTTGATAACGCGGGAGGTCAGTATAGCATAATGGCTATGCAATGTCTATTGTCGTAAAGCTATTATTATGATACAATTTATCTGATTTATTTGGTTTTGCGGCAGCTTGTCCGGTGTTCCGTGAAGAGTAGCAGATGTAGCGGATTTTGATGATTTAGCTGATTTACCAAATCTTTTATACATCATGGTGTTGGTAGTATTATGAGAATCAAAAGACTTGAATTAGCATTGATTGCGTTGACATTGGCGTTTGCGTGCTTCACGGGCGGTTATTTCGCCGGCCGTAAGGGAGCTGTAAACGTCGTCGCGCTTGCACCGCAGCAGGATGAGCAGATCACAGCTGCCGCGCTTCTTCCGCCTGCCCATCAGGTACAGGAGCCGCTCCCGTCCGCCGCAGGCATTGAGATGCAAACAGCTGTTCAAATTGTGAATAATCCCGATGAAGCAAACGAATCCGCTGTGCAGGGAACGCAGCCGCAGGACGGGGTACCGCAGACAAGCGCTCCGCAGGTCGGCGCTCCTAAGGGAGGCGACGGGAGGATCAACATCAATACAGCCTCACGCGGAGAGCTTACCGATCTTCCGGGCATTGGAGATACACTTGCAGGAAGGATCATCGATTACAGACTGCAGCACGGTCCCTTTACGCAGGTTGAGGAAATCAGGGGCGTTTCAGGTATTGGAGAGAAGAGATACGAAGCAATTAAGGAGCTTATCGCAATATAAGTGTTGCAGGAGTCATAACAGTCATAGCAGTGTAATTGCAGTATAGCAGTGTAGCAGTATAGCATTCAAAAAGTACAAAAGTATAGAAATATATCAGTAAAGAAGAGTAAGCCGATGAAGTGGATAAACCGATGAGGAAGGTATGCCGATGAAGAGGGTGAGCCGATGAGAATATTGGTAGTTGACGATGAAAAGCTGCTTGTAAAAGGGATAAAATTCAACCTCGAAAATGAAGGCTATCAGGTCGATACCGGCGGGGACGGTGCCGAGGCGGTAGAGCTTGCCAGAAGCGGCGGTTATGATCTGATCATCCTTGATGTGATGATGCCGCAGCTCAGCGGTTTGGAAGCGTGCATGCGTATCCGTGAGTTTTCAACCGTTCCGATCATTATTCTCACCGCACGCGGCGACGATATGGATAAGGTCATAGGCTTTGATTACGGCGCGGACGACTATATTACGAAGCCGTTTAATATCCTCGAGCTCAAGGCACGTGTGCGTGCGCTTCTCAGGCGCTCGGCACTCGTAAGTAGCATGACCGATTCAGTGATACAAATTGGGCATATAACGATCGATGTCGACAGGCGCTTGACACTAAAGAGCGGCGAGACTGTCGAGCTTACTGTCAAGGAGTTTGATGTGCTGCAGCTGCTGGCAAAAAATCCCGGCAGAGTGTACGGCAGAGAATCACTTCTCAATATTGTTTGGGATTATGAATATCAGGGTGATATCAGGACGGTGGATGTTCACATTAGGAGACTTCGTGAGAAGCTTGAGGAAAACCCTGCCGAGCCTGAATACATAATGACAAAATGGGGGGTCGGATACTATATCAGGGGCTAAGGTCAGAAGGCTGCGATTCTTCAGCAGCATTCGAACGAAGTTCGCCCTCAGTTATTTTTCTGTCATTGCGATAGTCCTTTTGGTAATGAATACCTACTTCCTTACGGCTTCACGAGATATGATCTTCTCGTCAAAACGGGCGCTCGTTCAGAATCAAGCGGCGACAATTGCTACAAGCTTGGAAAACGCATTCAGCACACTTAACAAAGAAGATGTGCAGCGCGTTATGGCAAGCCTTGATGTCGTCGGAGTCTCGCACATTGTTATCATTGAACCCGAAGGCAAATCGGCTGTTTATGACCCTGCCGAAAGATACACTCAAGATGATTTTCCCGTGGGTTATGTGTCAAGAGCGCTTGAGTGTTACGACATATATTTTGCCAGCTACGCTGACGGAGTTTTTTCCAGCAGCGCGATTACCCCTGTCGTGAGCAAGGGTGAGATCATCGGCGCTGTCTATATCAACGATGAGGATGCGGGGCAGGGAGCCATTCTCATCGATATGCAAAGCACTTTAAAGAATATCTCAATCACGATAGCTATGATATCACTGGCGATTGTCGTGTTTATAATTTTTTCACTGATGCGAAGAGTTACGAGCATCCTCAAGGCAATCAAGTCTGTACGTGAGGGTGAATATAATTACCGCGTCAGCATACGCGGCAACGATGAGCTTGCGATACTCGGAGATGAATTCAACAGCCTCACCACCAGATTGCGCGATACTGATGAGGTCAGACGCAAATTCGTCGCAAATGCGTCTCACGAATTAAAAACACCCCTTGCATCCATTAGGCTGTTGAGTGACAGTATCCTGCAAAATGAGGATATTGAGCGCGAAACCGTTCAGGAGTTTATCAGCGATATCGGTGCCGAGGCTGAAAGGCTGACCAGAACGACCGAAAAGCTTCTCTCACTCTCAAAGCTCGACAGTCATATTACAGATGACAGAATGGTAATCGACATGCGCAACACAGTTGTTGCAACCCTTCGTATGCTCGCGCCTCTTGCAGAGAGCAGCGGAGTTACCTTGGAGCAGGAGCTTGGCGAGGGTTGTTTTATTTTCGGCTCTGAGGATTCGATACATCAAGTGGTTTTTAACCTTATCGAAAATGCGATGAAATATAATAAGCCTGACGGTGTTGTAACCGTCAGACTCGGTGTTGAAGGGGATGAGGTAGTCCTTACAGTTGACGACACCGGTGTCGGCGTTCCGGATGAGGACTTACCCTACATATTCGACAGGTTTTACCGTGTGGATAAAGCGCGCTCCCGCGAGGCTGGAGGCAGCGGTCTTGGATTATCAATCGTCATGGTGACGGTGCAGGAGCTGGGAGGCGTTGTTACAGCCGCACAGCGTGCAGGCGGCGGGATGTCCTTTCAGGTGCGGCTGAAGCGTGAAGCAGCCGAAAACGGGGGGGAATAACGAAGAGGTAAAAGGTGGTAGCCAGGTTGAGCGACC
>JGI994J12354_10006017_pt1 | contig 10253 bp, 9 predicted proteins | sample IntmicLarv3ML3BL_FD_12354 | JGI IMG/M metagenome (IMG submission 12354)
GCTTGAAAAAACAATATGTGATTGGGTTTCATTGCGTTTGTCGAAATACATTCCGTCCTGAACAGAGAAGTGCCATTCCATGAGATTTTGCATGATCTTTTCCTCGACTTTCGGCAAATGGCGTTTCGTGTACGCTTCCGCAAAATAAATAACCTATTCGTGCTTGATATTATACACGAAAACAAAGCCGAATTAAAGGAGTTTATGTAAATTTTCTTTGAAAGAGCATAAAAGAGCATATATGATAAATTATTTAAAGCTTTCGGACGGTACGAAGTTCTAAAGGCTTGTATATGTAAATATAATGGTACAAACATGAAGGGAACTAAAAATTATGCTTGCATGGATATGGGGACTGTTATTAGTTATAAGTATTTTGCTGGTTGTTTTTTATATACGCTTCGGCGGTGTGCTGAAAAGTATACTCTTCACAGCATCAGGCGGCACCGGCCTGCTTGGTGTATTGTGGCTGTTATCAAAATTCATTGCTGTGCCGGTGGCAATAACCCCGCTTAGTATAGCAATATCGGCGGTTTTGGGCATACCGGGTGTAATAACAATATTAATTATAAATTTGATATAAATTAAATTGATATATTGCGCATAATCTGCTATAATAACTCTATAAAAGACAAAAACCGAGCCAAGTGATTTTGCGTTTGGTATAACAATAATTGCAACCTGCGCTTGCAGGTTCTTTTGTTTTAATTTTATGTTTATTATATTAAAAAAGATTGTCATGAAAGCAGGAAAATTTATGTATGCTGCAAAGCTTTTACCTCCGGGCGCTGATTTGACAGACGCATTTGCCGTGCGAACTGCTGTCTTTGTGAATGAGCAGGGTTTTTCTTCGGAAATAGAAATTGATGAAATTGACGATGTGGCATACCATATCGTTATATTCGACGGGTCAAAGCCTGTAGCTACAGGCCGGGTTTTTCCAAAGACTGAGGATAAAAAGGTTTATACAATCGGGCGTGTTTCTGTGCTGAAAAAATACAGAAACCAAGGCATGGGTGTAAACCTTATGAAAAAGCTTGAGGCATGTGCCAAATCTCTGGGCGGAGAGAAAATTGTACTGGGTGCGCAGGTAAGGGCAAAGGAATTTTACCAAAAGCATGGCTACTCCGAATTTGGCGATGAATATATGGACGAACACTGCCCGCATATACATATGGAAAAGGTTTTGTAGCGGGGCAGATTGTGTAAATGAATATCCTATTCCTGTCATTCTGAGGACAAAGTCCGAAGAATCTTTAATCGGGGTGGTATAATTGTATTATGTCTGCATTATGGCAAATTGGAACAATAAAGTAATATATACAGGTGTCACCAATAATTTGGAACGCAGAATTTTTGAACATAAAAATAAGCTTGTTGATGGATTTACAAAAAAGTATAATATATGTAAATTGGTTTATTTTTATAGTACAGTAGATATAGGCAATTAACTTGAAAAAGATTCAAAGGGAAAATCAAAAAGTTAATTTACTATATATATTCGGCGATAGAGCATGAAAAACGGATAAAAGGATGGAAAAGGCAGAAGAAAAAAGAATTGATAGAAAAGATAAATCCTAAATGGGAGGATTTGTCATCAGAGTGACTTGAAGATTCTTCGCTTTGCTCAGAATGACAACGCGATTCTAATCATTAACGATTAATCATATAATATAGTAAACAAACTTAAAAAAAACGGCGCTTTTAAGTTTGTTTACCCAATGGCAATTAACTTTTCCTTATCTCTTCCATATGCATTTAAAAGTTAATTGACTATACAACCCCATATTACACAATAAAAAAAGGCCTTGCGGCCTTTTTTGTTTTATATGCTTACATTAACTGCCACTTACTTAACCCTTTTTGCTATATAATATTTATAACATAACCTATAGCTATTACAACCTGAAAAAACAGGCTTAGGCCAAGATATGCTGTTTTACCCTTGCGGGATTTAAATAGCAGGGACAGCAGACCGCAGGCTCCGGAGCCAAGCACAGAACTTGCGCATACAACGCAGACAGAGAAAAGCTCATCAGACAGATTGCCTAAATCAATAAGACTATAGTTTAAAAAAGTGGAAAGCAGATAAAATAACGGCACACTAAGCATGGGAAGCAAAAGCAGCACAATAGCGTTCTTTTTAACATGAATAAACATACATGTAGCAAGAAGAAATACAACAATAATAGCCAAGCTTTCGGTAACCATAAAATCACTTCCCTGTTTTAGTTTGTCAAACCTTAATTAAAGCTTTATCATTTACCCATAACAGATTTTACAGCCTTTTCGGCAGATTCTGCATCATCAGCCAGAACCATTATTATAATATCCCCCTGAGTGATTATTACAGGGTTTTGAATTTTCACCATTTCGGCAGGCACATAGGATTCATAACGGAAAGCAAGCTCTTCCAGGCGTTTATCCAGTATATTTGTCTGCGCTTTATTTGTGTCAGACACTTTAAGCACAGCAATCTCCTCGGCTGTAGCACCGCTTCCGCTTATATATATGCAGTAGCTTATTATATTATCATCCAGCATGTATATGTTTTCCGCCGCTGCCCCTTCAACAAATATTAATGTATCTCTAAACTCCACGGAATCAAGGATGGTTTGTGCAGCTTCCGCAGGGTTAATGTTAGCAGTGGCAGTGTTGTCCGAGCAAGCAGAAAAAGCTGTGACAAAAACTGAAATAATAAGAATAAAAGCTAAAATACGTTTCATCAAATAATACAAGTCCTTTCATTTAAGAAAATTAATATGTTTTAATTTTAACCCTGGCTACTGCTTTGCGGTTTTTCTTTTTCGGGAACAGTGTGAGCCATTAAATAGTCAAACCATTTAAGATAATATTCAGGGCCGAAGTGCATGCCGTCTACAGGACTGGCAGCGCTTGGCAGCTTTCCGTTTTCATCCATAAGAGCATTTGCACTGTCAACAAAATACAGCCTTTTCTCCTTTGCCATTTGCAGTATTGCAAGGTTGTAATCGTTTACAATTTCATGGCTTACAGAAGGATAAGTCTGTGAGACATTATCGGTTACAGGTGTCATTGACTGTATATAAATAACAGCATTGGGGTACATTGCTGTTACAGCGTCAACAAACCGGCTGTAGCCGTCTATAAAGGTCTCCTTGTCATATCCAAGACTGTTGCCGCCCAGCATTATATACACCTTGCTTTTATCGCCATAGGTTTCTGCTGCTTCCAGCAGGGTCAGGCGCTCCTCTCCTCCCATATCAATACATTTACGGGAGATGGCATCCACTGTGCTAAGGCCTGTATAAGCCGCAACAGAAGCGTTTGACATAAGGTTGTAGCTGGCAATACCGGTTGTTATGGAATCTCCGAAGAAAATAGCATCATCAAAATAATCAAGTTCTACAGGCTTAGTTTCTTTTACGGCATATTCATAACCCTCTCTCGGGGGATTGAATTTAGATTCCTCGGGCGGAATTTCGTTTTCGTTTTTGGCAGAGGAAGCAGACGAAGTGTTTCCCGAAAGTCCATATGTTATTGGCTTGCTTACAGCAGCAGAAGAGCTTGAACTTGCAAATGTCTCGGTTTCCGAGGAGGACGAAGACTGCTCATGTGCGGCTTTTACCTGAGGCACATCCTGTATACCCTGCCATAGTATGGCAAGGGCAAAGGCCGCTGCTGTCATAGAAACCAGCGATATAATTATTTTAAGTGCGGTTTTCCCTTTGGAGCTTTTACGCCTGTTTTTAATTTTGAATAGCTTTGCCATAGCTAACCCCTTGAAAAATAAAATTGCGTACTATAAAAGCAATATACTGAAGATGTTTTTCCATCAGAAAGGATTCTCTTTCTATGAAGTATTTGAATAATATTTCCAGTAGAATCCTACATCTATATTATAGCTCAAAAAAAACGTGATTACCATTATTTATGTTGTAAATTTTTATATTTAATTAAAAAAGCAATGAAAACAAACAATTAATGATGTTTTCATTGCTTTTTATTTTTATAAATATTAATTTACAAAAGCAGCATGCCCAAAGACAAACTTAATTAAGCAGCTTTTGGAGACGGATTTTTTTCAAAATCAGCCGTTTCCTTGGTCATTTTTCCCGGCTCAACCAGCTTGGCTACTATTATATAGCGGTAATCATTGGGATAAACACTTGTAAGGTTGTAGCAGCAGGTAGAAAGCGTGAGAATTTTATCCTCGGGAGTAACCTCTACATTGTAGTTGTAAATAGAGCGTGGGATAACCTCGTCTATTATTATGCTCTGGAATTCATCATCAGTCATATGCGGCCTGTTATAAGGCAGGTTTATTGTAGCATAAGATACCGCAAATACCTCCCAAGCCAAATCTTCCTCTGTAGTAGAGAAATATATATACGGATTTTCTCTTGCGAAATCCTCGCTCAAATACTTTTTAAGCTGGGAGAAACCGCCGCCATTCGGGTTATCTTCCATGCTATGTCCATATATTACAGTGTTAAGGGAAAGACCGGCAGTTCCGCCGTCAAAGGTGGAGCGGTAATCGGCAAAATAGCTGCCATACTGTGTTTCTAACGGGCCGGTGTTTTTTACCTTATCAAATCCACGGCGAAGATAATAGCTGTTTCTGTCACCGGGATACCACAAAACAACATCATCAAGCTCCGAATTAGGGAGGTTAAGCCAGCCGACAGTATCAGAGTTTATTTCATGTTTTTCCTGTGAAAGCTTTGCAAAGCCGGTGTTGGGTACACCTATAGTGCTTGCAGCTGTAGGAATTGGCAAAGGATTCGCAAAACCATAGATAATGGCATNTTTATTATCATTGCCGGTAATCTCACCGTCGCTTGCAGATGCGCCGGAGTCTGCGTNCGGATCGGGAACAGCTCGTTCGGCGCAGGCGGCAAAGGTCAANANCATGACAAATACCAGCATGAGAGCGCATAATCCGTGTTTCTTTGTTGCTAACATTATAGAACCTCCAAAAAATAAATTGCTTAATATTGATAAATCAAAGCCGGAATAATTAACCGGCTAAAAAACATAATATAATAAAACCGCCAAAAGGNAAAGAAGGAATAGAAAGCGGTATTATTTATCGCTGATGTCGGCTTCGGAATTTTTNCCGGAAAAGCGCATTGGGTTTACGCTTGTCAAAAATCCGCGTTCGGCATCCAGTGTTACTAGTGTGCCGCTTTTCAGCATTTTTGTTGCATTTTCCGCACCGACAATTACTGGAATATCCAAAGCGCTGCAAACAATAGCAGCGTGAGAGTTAAGACCCTCTTCTTCGGCTACAACGCCGGCTGCATGCCTTATTATAGGCAGCAAGCTGTTAGTGGTTTTGGAAATTACAAGAATATCGCCGTCCTTGAATTTAAACCTTGCTTCGTTTTCGTCAGAAACAACACACAGGCGACCGTTTACAGCGGAGGTGCCGACACCTGTTCCGCGAACAAGTACATCGCCTGCTATATGAACCTTTAACAGGTTGGTAGTACCGGAAATTCCCAGAGGAACACCTGTGGACATTACCACAAGGTCACCGCTGCTTACAAATTCGAGATCCTGCGCGGCTTTCAATGCGTTTTCAAAAAGAGCATCAAGGTCTTTCTCCATTTTCATAAGAGCAGGAACAACGCCCCATGAAAGAGAAAGCTGGTTATATGTGCGTACAGAAGCAGTACAGCCTATTATGGGGATATCAGGACGGAAACGGCTTATGTTTCTGGCAGTACGGCCGGACATGGAAACTGTGATAATTGTGGTGGCACCAAGGTCGTATGCAGTTGAACAGGTAGCATGGCTTATTGCGTTGGTTACATTGTCATGCTCGTTGCCGTAATCGTATTTAGTAAAGCGTGAGCGGTAATTAATGTCATTTTCGGTAGAGGTTGCGATAAGCGCCATAGTTTCCACAGCTTTTACGGGATAAAGGCCTGCGGCAGTCTCGCCCGAAAGCATTATAGCGCTTGTTCCGTCATAAATGGCATTAGCTACATCGGTGGCCTCAGCTCTTGTAGGGCGGGGGTTTTTAACCATGCTTTCCAGCATTTGTGTTGCGGTTATAACCATTTTACCATAGTTACAGGTTTCTTTTATAATCATTTTTTGCAGGCCGGGCAGTAATTGGAAGTCAATTTCTACACCCATGTCTCCGCGTGCGACCATTATACCGTCAGAAACGCGGATTATTTCTTTTATGTTTTCAACACCCTGCGCATTTTCTATTTTAGAAATTATAAGNACATCATCGGCGCCGTTTGCATGAAGTATTTCACGTATATCAAGAACATCTCTGGCACAGCGTACGAAAGATGCGGCGATAAAATCAAACCCGGTTTTTATGCCGAATTCAATATCGGATATATCCTGCTCGCTAAGGTATGGCATAGAAAGATCAACACCGGGGACATTTATACTTTTTCGGTCAGAAACAGGGCCGCCGTTTATAATTTGGCAGACTATATCGGTATCTGTTGTTTTTATTACCTTTAGCTCAATCAGGCCGTCATCAATAAGAATTTTTGTGCCCTCGGAAACATCGCGCGGGAGATTTGCAAAGGTGACAGAGGCCTTATCGGCAGTGCCCGTGACTTTTTCGGTAGTAAGCGTAAAAAAATCGCCTTTTTTAAGCACTGTGCTTTTTTTCTCAAAATTGCCCAGCCTAACCTCTGGCCCTTTAGTGTCCAGCAATGTGGCTACAGGCAGATTTTTCTTTTTACGCAGTTTGTTTACAATATCAAAAACTTCTTTATGGCTTTCATGAGTACCGTGAGAAAAGTTGAATCTTGCAACATTCATTCCGTTGTCTATTAACTGACCAATAACAGCCTCTGTGTTAGAGGCGAGTCCCAAAGTACATACTATTTTTGTCTTTCTCATAATCATCACGGTGTTTACCGATATATGGCAAACACATTCCCCTTTTTAAGAATATTATAGTAAAATTGGTTTAAAGCAGCATTATTTGGATTCATTTTACTATAGACAAGGTATAGTCAAGCAAACTTAAAACCCGGAGATAGATAAGCAAAAGCTTGTCTGACTTACAGAAATCAAGGCAAATGAATTTGAAGAGCGACATTCCCCCAACATATAGTAAAACCACCTGAAAAATAGGAAGAAAGGATATCTGAAAAAGCGGTTTTCCATAGGGTAAAAACAATTTAAAACAATAATATTTTTAAATTGTTTTTACTATAATAAATTCAAATGCACTACTAATATTAAACCGATATGAGCTTTTTGTCAATCACCACATACGATTCAGTCAAGTATTTTTGGGGCAGATGCGCAGAATCCGGAATTTGCAGAGAGTAGATATTAACACATGTTGAAAACTTGGTTGAAACTGTTTATAACTTTGCTTGTACAGCCAATTTGCGAGTATTTACGGTGCGCAAAAAGAAAAGTTGTTCAGTTTATCTTCACGCAACAAATGGCTTACTTAAAGGGGTGATGGATACATATACTTTCTGTATAGCTTTTGTTTACATGCCGGATGTTGAAAACTCAGGGTTTCACCGATTTTCCTATTGTTAAGTGATTTTTCAGCAATTCGGGCAGGTTTTCACCAAAACTTTTAACAATTGAATTTGCGGGTTCAGCAGCAAATTCAAGCATGCTGATTTTGCAAAATCATATAGTCATAGGCTCGCCCTTGTAGTTTATAAACCAGTCGGCCCGGGCAGAAATATTCTTTTTCCCCGTAAGAATTTCAAAAATGCTTTCTGCGGATTCCTCGGGTTCAATTTGGGCATATTCACGTCCCATTTCTGTGTTCATACGTCCCGGGTGCATGGCATATATTTTATAGCTGTTCGGCTTTGTGGCACGAAACACGGCTACAAGCTTGTTTTCGGCGGCCTTTGTGACAGAATAAACAGGGTAAACCGTACCGTTGTTTGTGACAGAGCCGGCCTCGGAGGTTATGGTAATAAAAAAACCGCTGTCTTTTACAATATTATGGAAAGATTTAATAATTCTGGCAGCGCCCAGAATATTTATCTGTGCGGAAAGCTCAAAATCATCCATATCAGCGCCGGTAAGCGGTACAGTACGGTCGCTGCCGCACAGAATGCCCGCATTTGATATAACGGCATCCAGCATTCCGCAGTCACCGGCTATTAATTGGGCGGCATTTTCTACAGAGGCAGTGCTTGTAACATCCAAATCAACGATAACAAGGCCGCTGTATTTGGACGCCAAGGCTTCAAGTTCTGCATATGGCTGGTCTTTGAACACGCCTGCATAGGTTTTGTGCCCGTTTTTTACAAAAACTGCCGAGAGTGCAAGCCCAAGGCCGCGGTTTGCGCCGCTTATAAATATATTCATTGGTATCATTCCTTTACGGGTAATTGAATTTTAATGGACAGGAACCACTTTTTGAATTTGATTTTATAGTGCAAGCGGCTTTACTAAATATTAGCCTGATGGGCCTAAAAATCCTTCGATCTTTAAGCCCATTTTATGGTATAGCAACTATTTTATATTATTTAAATCTTTCGGCCAAGGGAGAGAGAACCTCATGTGCGGCGGCAAGCTCGGCGGGAATATCTATTCCCTGCGGACACAGCGGCACACATATTCCGCAGAATATACACTGCTCGGAGCCATGGCCGGAAGCACTGAGTATAACATTGTAGTTGTTGTTTGCACGGAAAGCATTCTTAAACAGCTGGTATTCATTGTAAATAGAGAATATTTTTGGGATATCCACACCCGACGGACAGTCCATGCAGTAACGGCAGCCTGTACATGGTACGGATTTTGCCTGCATGACTATATCACGGCACTCTTCCAATAAGGCAATTTGTGCCGTGGTTAGCTTATCGGCAACAGAGAAAGTGTTTATATTGTCCTTGACCTGCTCCATAGTTGTCATACCGGAAAGGATGACAGGCATGTTTTCCATATGTATACACCAGCGCATAGCCCATGCAGCGGGAGAAACGGCGCCGCCCTCAAAGGAAGACATTTTGGCTGCAACCTCTTCGGGAGGATTGGCAAGGAAGCCGCCGCGAACAGGCTCCATAACTATAACGGGAATATTTTTTTCGCAGAGCTTATCGTAAAGCTCCTTGGAATCAATCATAATATAATCCAAGTAATTTATCTGGATTTGTACAAAATCCCACTCATAATTATCTACAAGTTCGCACAGGGTAGCGTAGTCACCGTGAAAAGAGAAGCCAAGCTGTTTTATTATGCCTGCGTCCTTCTTGGCTTTCATTTTGGAGTAAACATCAAAGTTTTTCATTTTGGGAAGATGCATGCCGTTCATGCCGTGAAGCATGTAAAAATCGAAATATTCCATCTGTGTTTTTTCCAGCTGTTTGTTGAATATTTCTTCAACCTGGACTTCCTCGTGTATTTGGGACATTGGAAGCTTGGTGGCGATACTTATTTTATCGCGCGGGTATTTTTTAAGAGCTTCGCCCACAAAAAGCTCGGATTCGCCGTTGTGGTAGCCAAAAGCGGTATCAAAATAATTAACGCCGCTGTTATATGCCTCATCCAGCATTTCGGCGGCAAGCGTGCGGTTTATAGTGCCATCTTCGTTAAGAGGAAGCCGCATACATCCGAAACCCAGACGGGAAACCTCTTTGCCGCCCCATTGTGCAACCTTTGTTGTTTTCATATTATTTCCATCCTTTCAAAATTTTCACGATACCCGGTACAGCAGGCTTTTTATTTGCTTACTTACAAAAAGCCGATTCACTGCATAACCCTTTAGAAATATGTTACCACATTATCGCAATAATTTCCATATTTTAAGGCAAGTTAAGTTTTGGACAATGTTTGCTTACCCGGCGGCAATTAACTTTTCCTTTTTTATTAAAAATTCTTTTTAAAGTTTAATTGGCCATAATATTTCAAAGGCTTTGTGTTGTGTTTTGCAATTTTCCGCAGAATAAGCAAAAAATCGTGATATTTTAACAGTTTGTTGGTTGACCTTTTTTGCTGCTTGGTTTACAATATTATATGTGTAGGTATGTTAATATATTTTTTGCAAAACAACAAAATAATCTGTGAAATGATAATATTGTCGAAAGGCTCGGGTGTTATGGTAAAAATATCGCCATCAATTTTGGCTTGTGATTTTTTGCGTATTGGGGAAGAAGCGGCGGCAATGGAAAAGGCCGGCGCCGATATGCTGCACCTTGATATTATGGACGGAGTGTTTGTACCGAACATTTCATTTGGGCCGCCTATAATCAAGGCATTGCGGGGCAAAAGCAAGTTGTATTTTGATACGCACCTTATGATAACCGACC
>JGI994J12354_10006018_pt1 | contig 10253 bp, 13 predicted proteins | sample IntmicLarv3ML3BL_FD_12354 | JGI IMG/M metagenome (IMG submission 12354)
ATACTTCCAAATTCTGAAGTGATCATCACCATTGGTAATGCATAAATTGCTCCACCGACTAAAAATAAAACTGCTGCTAATAACCCAAATTGATAACCATTATTGATAACATTTCTAAAACCAAAAACAGTTACAAAGCTCATAAATACTAGCGCTAATTTAGTTAATGTCTTAGCTCTTTGTGACATAATTTATAATCCTCAAATTCTATATTTTTTAAAATATAACCATGGTAAATTATATATTATTTTAAAAAGATATACAATCTTTATACAACCACAACCACAACCACAACCTATATAATATGCAGCTTTCCCATTAAAATAATTTCTATTAAAATCTATAAATGCTGGTGGTTTATAACTTAACTTAGCATTTCCTCAATTATTTCATGTTAATAAATCATTTCTATATGCAATTTGTCTTTTTTGAGAGTCATCAAAATAAGCTTTATTTAAAAATTCTATTATTCTTGCATATCAATTATGTTTAATATGAACTTTATTTATCTTTCTTTCCATTTTATAACTCCTACCATTAAAATTATAAAATAAAAAACTTGATAATTAAATCAAGTTTACCAATATTAAGATTTTCTATCAATATACAGATACTAAAATAATAACACACATAACCCTCTAATAAAAAATATTTATATATAATCCACCAGTTAATGGATTTGCACTATTGTCTGCACCTCCACCGGTTCCATTTTTTAAGAGTTTAGCACCAACTCCGATTCCAGCAGCTCATTTTAAAGCGCCAAAACCTTTATTTAACATTCCTTGACCATGAACTGCACTCATTATGGCATTTCTTCCTTCAGCATGGTTTGCTGATTCCCCACCAGTAAATGAAGAGATAATTTGTGGTGCTACTAGTGCAAATTTACTTGTTCCAAGAATAACTACAATTAATACTAATTGTCTTGTTACCATATCAAAGTTGTTAAGACCATTAATGATAAAAAACATTAAGAAGTTAATCAAAATAACAAAACTTAAAATGTTTCCAATACTTGTTAAGCCTTTCGCTAAGACCATAATTAAATTGTTTTTTTGTATTTTTCACAATCATTAGCGCATTCTCCGTTTTTAAATTTTTAACATATTTATCAAATTCTGATATTGAACTAGAACCATCTAAGTTCATTCCATTTTCTTTAAAATTCATTTGAATTTTAACTTTTTTCATATTATACCACACTCCTAACTATAATTTTGGTTTTTCTTTTATCTTTGTTTTTCTTCTTGTGATTGAAATGAAATAACAATTAATCTACCATCACTATTTAGTAATTTCATCTTTTGTTTTCTTAATTTCTTCCATGTTTTTCTTTCCTATTCTACGTTCAATAATCAAAAAAAAGATATTAGAAAATCAATTGTATATTTTATAAAGATTAGGTTTTAAATACAAAAAAACAGAAAAATATACTAGGATCTTCTAATATTTTTTTCTGTTTTGAACTGTATTTATTATATAACATTTTTTTTATTATGATTTAAATAATGGATATATAACCTTACCTATGTAATATATAATTTTTCTTTAAAATCTACTTATACTTATGGTTGAATTATTGATAAATTTAATAAATGTCTAACTGTTGATATTCTTTCGCTTCAAAAATCTCTAAGTTCTTCTCATGCTGCTATTCTGTTTATAATAAGATCAGTTTGATGAAGTTCATCTAACGAAATAATAGTTTGATCAACAGCTTCTTCTCAACCTCTTCATAACAAATTTCATCCATCATTATAATCATTTGCAGAAGGTCGTGTTGTTCTATTATTAAGATTATGCAGTTGATTTTGGATATGACTTAATCACATTTGGTGTTGGAGAATTTGATCAAAATCTAATTCTCCATTTTCAATTTGTTGATTAATCTCTTCCGCTCTTTGTGGTAATGTTTCAAGAGTAAAACTTAATTGAAATTCTGTTGCTCTTATTAATTGTCAAAGCGATTCTAATCCATATCAAATTGAAAACTCTGTTCATCATTCATTCATGATATGAACAGATAAATCTTCAGCGTTACGAATATCATCATCTATTGGTAAAGTGAGTCAACTATCTCAACCATTTTCTGAATTCATAATATCTTCTTTAAAACGCAAAATATTATCCTCAAACATAAATATTCCATGATCCATAAAAATTCTTGCCAAGTCTCATGATTCTGCTTGATTTGATAATCTAATATCTCAAGTATTTGAATCTAACAACCTTAAAGCGTGTTGAGTTCCTGGCGGCTCTGTTAGTCCCTCTCCAGTTGCAACACAAGCTATATTTTATATATATCATTATTATTTTATGATATATTATCAAATAATTTAAAAAATAAATATAACAGCGCAAAAGTTTATATAAGAAAAGACAATAAAAAAATATGAAATTGAAAATGATTATAATCATAGAAAAATATTAATAAATAAAAAAATTATTAAATTTTTAAAATTAATTGATTAATTAAATCATAAACTTTATTCATATTTTCTTTGCTTGTAGATGATAAAGAAATAAAATAATCTTTGCTATCTATATTTAATTGGTCTTTAATTATTTTTTCATTTTTTAGAATATCATTACGTTTACATTTGTCGCGTTTTGTAGCTACGATCAAAACTTTTATATTGTGGCATTTCAAAAAATGATACATTTCTTTGTCATCAACTGATGGTGGGTGCCTTAAGTCAACCAATTGACAAATTCCTTTTAAATTTAATCTTGATGACAAATATTCATCCATCATTTCAGAAAATTTCTGCTTTTGAGAATTATTTACCCTAGCATACCCATATCCAGGAGCATCAACTATTCTATACTCTCCATTATTTATATCATAAAAATTTAACAATCTAGTTTTACCTGGTGTTCCAGAAGTTTTTGCGATTTTTTTTTGATTTGTTAATGCATTAATAAAAGAAGATTTACCAACATTACTTCTACCTATAAAACAAATTTCGCTAATTTTATCTTCAATTCAATCTTTTTTAGAAGTTACAGATTTTAAAAATTTTACTTGTTTAATCATAAAAAACTTTATTTTTGAATTTTTTTAAGTTTCTTAATTTCTTTTTTAAATTTTTTACTATCATCATAAAAATCGTTTGCTTTTTTTGATGGAATAATATTTTTATAATATTTAAAATTTAAAACATCTATTAATTCTTTTTGTTTTTTAATCATTTTCTCAATCAAAGGATTTGGTAAATCAGAATTTTGATAATTTTTAACTAATGAATTTAGCATTTCTTGTTTTAATTGAATATATACATAATAGTCTATTTTTTTAATTCTAGATAAATTTTTATCTGAAAATTCTATTTTTTCTTCTTTTGTTAATAATTTTTTTAACATTTTAAACATACCTTTCAAAAGTTACAATAAAGAAATTAATAATAACCGTTTATCATTTTAACAAAAAAAATATAAAAATTAAATAGTTTTATTAATAAATATTCTAGTAAACATTTATTTTTACAATATTCGTTATGTTTTCTCATCTATTTTTCCATTAAGTCATGAAAATAATAAATTGTTAAATTTTAAAATATATATAGTTTGCTTATGATTATCATCCAAATAATTCAAAATTATAATAGTTTTCTTTTCATTAAGAGTAATGTTTATTATCATATTTTTACTAATATGTTTATTATTTAAGAAAAAATATGTTCCATCCTTTTCTGTTATTAACATATTTTTAAAAAGTCTTTCACCAACTAATAAATTAATAAAAATAAATATAATATAAATCAAATATAAAATATTGAATGTTAGTTTATATGAATTTATCAAATTTTCATTTTCTTGATTTTGCAGGTTTTGGTTAATGATTAGAACAACCAATGTAATACATACCGTAAATAATAATGGCACAAATAAAAAATGCGATATATAAAATCAAACTATTATAACTTTATTTTTATATATTCTGTCAAATCCTCTTTTTTTTAGTTTCAGAATTTTTAATAAAATAACAATTAACATAGCTATTGTTATCATACTACAAATAGATATCAAGACTAATCCTGTATATACTCCACTCATCTTATTTTTCTCCTCTTACTTTTTTAAAGGCAAATAATAGATCAAAATTATCACTCGGGTCAATTAAAAATCTTTTATTTTCAAAAATTAATTCTATTCCTTTTATATATTTTTTGCCATCAAAAAAATAAAATGGAATCATCGAATTTATTTTTAATATATCAATTTTTTTAAAGTTGTTGTCTTCAAATTCTAAGACTAAATTATTATTAGATAAAAATATTTCACATATTTTTTTATGAAGTTTTTTTTGTCTATAAAAAAAACTAAAACTATGTTTATAACCTTTTTTATTTTTTTGATAGTAAACATTGCTTATAATTTGAATATATCCGACTTCTCCTGTTGGTAAATCATATTTTAATTGTTTTTCTTTTAGAATATAACTTTTTTGCTTTAATAAAATTTCTGCATGAAAATCCTTTCGACTTTTTTGATAATTTTTAAATTTATTTTTCCATCAAAAAGCGAGCACAGCAAAAACAATTAGATTTAATATCCATATTATCGATAAAGACAGAATTATTATATTTTGAGTGTTCATTTCATAATTTGTTTCTCTTTGTGATTTTGCAACAAAAAAAGAAAACACTCCTACTCTAACTTAGAAATAAAGTTATTAATTTCTGTTTGGGTTAAAAAACTATTTGGATCTTCTAATTCATAAGTAGGTTCATAAATAAAGTCATTTTTTTGTAATAAAGCTGCTGTTGCTAGCGATTCATCTTTTAAATAATTTTCTTTTGCTTTTTTTATATGATTTATATCGTCGTTTTGAGAAAATGAAGACTTTATTGGTTCTGTTTTTTTAGGTTCATCTAGTTTAATTGCTGGAGGCACTTCTTCTGGAGAATTTTGGGATGATTGATTTGTATTTTTTGGTATAAATTGTTGGTAATCATAATTTCCGATTGGTACTTCAGGCACCGCACGTGACATACCTCCACAGTTTATTGTAATATTTCCATAAGTAACTCCTGGAGATGTTGTTGGGTAAATAAATCTTTGGTTTTGCAACAATCCTGTTGAAGTTTGGAAAGGTTGTGGATTTGGAGATGAATACATTAAATCACTATTAAATTGAGAAAAATTTGTTTGGTTTATCTCCAATTGATTATTTAAATATTTACAAAATTCACTAGCTTCATTAAATGTTTTAAACTCTTTTAATTTTATCATTGAAGGATCAATTACATAAAAAGTGTCAAGATTTTGTAGAACATAGTACATCGTTTACTTCCCCTTTTTAAAACAAATATTTATTGATTATATTATACATTATTTTTTAATTATTTACTACATTATATATAAAAATTATGATATAATTCCTTAGTTTGTGGCGATACCTTAGTTTTTTATATTCAATATTTAGCGATACTATAATGCTTTAAAAAAAATTACTTTACAATATTTTTGTTTCAATTAATTTTATAAACTAAAAAAATCTAACTATTTATTTTTTGTCTCTTCTATCGGAGTTGGTGCTGGAGTTCTTCCTTTAAGAGCCCTTAAAATTGATTCCATATCAATTCTAAGTTTAATAATTTTTTTTATTGGCACTGCTTTTTTTATAAAATAAAGATTAATTCAGTTTAATGAATTTTTATCTGAAAATGAAACAATAATAGTTTTTTCTTCACTGTTATATTTGAAAACTTTAATATTTTTTGATTGAGCAAATTCTTTAAAATCTTCAACATTGAAGTTATTATTATCGTTATGCATAAATATTTTATATTTAATGTATAAATCCAATTCCTTAGAAGTTCCATTAAATAATAACTTTCCATGTTTGATAATTATATAATTATCAATAATATCATTCATTTCATCAATATTATGAAGTGTAACAATAAGAGTTCTTTTTTGTTCTTTGTATTTTATTAATAGTTTTTTTATTTTTTCTCTTCAAATTGAATCTAAGTTTGCACCTGGTTCATCAAGGATAATAATATCAGGTTCATTAATGAAACAAATAATGAAACAAACTCTGTTTTTCATACCAAATGAAAAATTCTTTAACAATTTATCTTTATCTTTGTATAAATCAAAAAAGTGTAACCAGTATTCAATTCTACTATTTATTTGATCTTTTGGAATTCCCATTGATAAACATATATCATACAAAAAAGAAAATACACCAATATTTAAAAGATTAAATTCTAATTGTGTATAATAACCTAATGCACTATTTGAAATATAGTATTTTGGAGATTTTCTGCTAACTCCATTTACAAATAATTGTCCCTTATAATTTTTTACAATACCCATTATTGAATTTAAAACAACTGATTTACCACTCCCAGATTCTCCTAATACTGCTGTTACTCCACCTCTTTTAATATTGAAAGTAAATGGACCTATTACTGTTTTTTTAAATTTTTTTACAAAATCTTTAAACACTATTGAGTTATTTTGATTATTAATATTTATTTGTAGTTTTTCAGTTACTTTGTTATTTTTTTCTTTCACGTTTTCATCTGCACCTTTTAATTTTATTTTTATAAAGTGATGTTATACTAATCATCTTATCAAAATTTTAATATTCTTACATATTATATCACAAAAATTAGTAATATGAAATGGTTATTCATAAACCGGTTGTATAAATATGGTGGAATGTATATAAATTTTATTTCGTGCCAAAAAAAGATATCAACACAAAATAAATATGGTGGAAATTTAATATTAAACACTAGAATCCATTCATATTTATGAATGGAATAATAAAATATCTATTATTAATTTTAACTATTATAAATTTGATTTTGGTTTTTTCATAATTAAATCTGGACGATATTCTAAAATAAACAAGAATATTATTAAACCCATAGCCAGAGAGTTAACGCATATTGAAAAAGTTTTAATTGATGAACTTACAGTAAAATTATAATATCAAACATTTCCTCTAATGATTACGATTACCGTTAGAACTAAAACTATTGAAAATGCTATTGCGTACTTAAACATTAAATAAAATGTTAAGATTTTTTTTGATTTAAATTTAACAAGAGGTTGTATTAAACTTAATATAACAAATAACATTAAAGGCATTATTATAAATACTTGAGAAATATTACGAAGTCATATTCATTGTAGTATTATTAATACCACAAACACAACAGGAAGAAATAATATAATCATATTTTTTTTAAATTCTTCTTTATTGATGACTAATAATCTTTGATTAAAAATATATTCTCTAAATTCAAAAGCAAATAATAATCCAATTAAACAAACAAAAATATAATTAACTAGCAAAATTATTATTGGTGCAAGCTCAAATAGAATGTTGGTTATAGGCATAGATGAAGGAATGGCAAATAATGTGATTCATGAAATGATAATAATTGCCGTTACATACTTGATTATTAAAAACATTCCAAGAATTTTGGTTTTAACTATTAATTGGATAAAACTTACTAAAACAAAAACTACCGCAGTAATTAAGTGAAGTCAAATATCCATTCACATAAATCCAGTTAACTGTAACAATGATAAAAATATAAGTATCACAGGCAAAGAAAATATCAAAATAATTTTTTTCATATAATTTATCTCCTATCTTAAAACCTTAAATATGCACCACTAGTTGTTGAAGCTGAAAAAATATCTCTAGGAGTAACACCTGGTTCCCCTCTTAAACCAAGAGGAAGTCTAACCTCTATATCTATTCCTTGATTCATATAAGCTGCTCAAACCAATAATGCGCATTGCCATCTTGGTTGATTTATACTTGTGGGTTTAGTTAAAACTAAAAAATATGGTTTTCCTAGTTGTTGAATGGTAAAATTAACAGCTCTTTGTCTTGCTGCAGCATTAGCTGATGGTACACGTAAAAGTCGCCCTTTTCTTTCAACAAATCTATCATCATCCAAAACACCACGGCTTACACCAGATCTTGTTATAGCTTCTATAACTCTTCAATAATTTACATTAAATCTTGTATCATAAAATGAATCCTCAATTATTGCGATATGACCTGTTAAACCACCGCCACCCTTTTCTTCATACAATATATCTCCAACTTGTATTAAATTAAAATCAAAACATCCATATCTAGGTCTTTGAGGAAGAGAGATTCCTATATCATAATATCATTCTCTGCTAGATGATGATCTAGATTCAACAAAAAACATTTCTTCTTGATTAATAAAATTCATTAAAATTTCAGAATATTCTGAAATAGAAAATTCATCTTGTGAATAAAATTCATCATAAAAATCTTCAAATGTCATAGCTTCTATTTCAATAGGTAAAGAATCATAATAATCAATAACATCATTATAATAAGATTTTAATATATCAACATAAGAAAAACTAATTTCATATTGAACAGGAACATCATCATTAATCATACTATCATATATATACTCTAAATCAATATTTTTTGTAGATGCCTTTTCTAAATTTTCATTTAAATTAGAATTAGTGGTGGACGAGAAATCTATAATATTAATTAATCCCGTTGATATTAATATAATTGACATATTAATAATTAAAAATTTTTTCATATTTTATTCTCCTATAATATATAAGTTGTACGATGTTTTGTTTTTTAAGTTAATAAGTTAATTATAATTATTGCACTGTAAAACAATAATTGTTTTACACACTCTCTCCCTTTATCAGTGTTGATTATACTATTTTTCTTATTTTTTTACAAGAATTTTGAATAATAAAATTCCCTTCATAAATTATGAATGGAATTTAAAGAATAATCAATTATTAATTTTAAAGCCAACAAAATTCAATAATTACAAAAAAACGTACTTTTTTACAAGTACGCTTCATAATTTTATTAATTTGTCAAATATTATTTCTCCCACATTTTTTATACAACCCCATAAACCAAATCTATCATATTGTGTATTTAATTGTTTTTATATTTAAAAATATTAATTTTCTTTAACTAAACTAGTAATTTTTGTTGCAATAAGGTCAACTGCAATACTATTATCAACATGAAATGGAATAATAATATCTGCATAATCAATTGATGGTTCAACAAAAAATTTATGCATAGGTCTCACTATTGATAAATATTGTTCAACAATATCATGTAATTTTCTTTTTCTTTCACTAATATCTCTTTGCATACGTCTTATAAATCTAATATCATCATCAGTTTTAATAAAAATTTTAATATCTGCTCTATTTCTAATTTCTTCTATGTGTAAAGCTAATAATCCGTCAAGAATAATTACATCACAAGGTTTTATTTTAATAGTTTTTTTACTTCGAGAATGACTTACAAAATCATAAGCTGGAATTTCTACAGATATTCTATTCTTAAGTTTATCTAAATGATCACATAGCAAACCAATATCTAATGAATTAGGATGATCATAATTTAATTTTTGTTTCTCTTCAAATGTTAAGTCGACAAAAGATTTATAATAATTATCCATTGATAAAAAAGATACTGACTTTTCTTTAAAAAGTTTTTTAGCTATTTTTGATGCAACTGTCGTTTTACCGCTAGCGCTACCTCCAGCAACAATAATTATTGTAGTATTTTTCATATTAACCACCTACTTTTATAAATATCATTATTTATTATAATATAAAATTTTCATATAAAAACATTAATTTAGTTTTTATACAATGGTGAAATATTAACAAATAAAATAAGTAAAATTATTTTCAAAAATTATTTTCTTTGTTTTGAAAAATAAAAATACTGTATTATATATTTATATAGGAGGAATTAATATTATGGCAAAGGTATTAGTAATTTTAGGGACAATAAGTCCTATAGAAAAATCATTTTCAATCGCACTTACAAATAAATTTATAGAGAAATATCAAGAACTTAACCCTAATGATGAAATTATTAATTTAGATTTAAATACTGAACAAATGGCGTTAAAAACATTATCTAGAAATAATTCATCAGATTTTTGAAATGAGGACGACGCAATGAAATATATAAATCAACTAAAAAAAGTTGATAAAGTTATTATCTCTAGTCCAATGAATAACTTTTCAGTAAGTTCTCTAGTTAAAAATTATTTAGACCATATTTTATTAGCGAATGAAACATTTTCATATAAATATTCAAAACAAGGAGATGCCAAAGGATTATTAGACCACTTAAAGGTTCAAATTTTAACAACTCAAGGCGCACCACTGGGGTGATACCCTTTCGGAGATCACACAAATTTTTTGAAAGGAACATGAGAATTTGTAGG
>JGI994J12354_10006019_pt1 | contig 10252 bp, 11 predicted proteins | sample IntmicLarv3ML3BL_FD_12354 | JGI IMG/M metagenome (IMG submission 12354)
GATAAGCTATGTTTTTTAAAAGAATTTGCCGTAGCACAAAAGGTAACTTTAGAAGAAATAGCTTTCATAGGAGATGACCTTAATGACTTTGAATGCATTAAGTTTTGCGGCATAAGCGGTTGCCCAAATGACGCGGTAAACGAAATTAAAAGTAAAGTGGATTTTATATCGGCTAAAAATGGCGGAAATGGCGCGTTGCGCGAGTTTGCAGAATACATTGTAGAAATAACAGGCGACATTTGAAGAATTTCTAGTGGGGGATAATCGGTGAATATAATTTTATTCGGTGCAGGAGTAATGGGACAGCAATATCTTAGAGAAATTGACATAAATGATACTATTGTTGCAATTGCTGACAACAATGATAAATTACAAGGTACAAGTTTATATGGACATGCTATAATTAGCCCTGTTCAAATTGCAGATTTTAATTATGATAAAATCGTTATTGCCATTGCTGATGGGAATGCAGAGGGATTTGAAGCAGTACAAAGCATAATAAGGCAATTGCATGACTTAAATGTTTCGAAGGATAAAATTGCATTATCTAATGTATTAAGCAAATCTGACCCGCGAGTTGAATTTTTACGTCGCTTTCAAGCAGAGAATCCGCATGTTGAAGGTGCAATTGCAGAATGTGGCGTAAACAAGGGTTATTATGCATATTATCTGAACCGTATTTTTAAAGACAGGAAGCTTTATTTATTTGATTCGTTTGAAGGGTTTTCAGAAGAATCGGTAAAGTATGAGAATAATGCTCAAACCTTGGAGTGGATTTTTGAATCTTACAAGCGCTATGACATTGATGCTAGAGAAAATGTTATGATGAGAATGGACACTCCTGAAAATGTTCAAATTATTAAGGGATTTGTTCCATATACATTGGCGGCGGTTGATAATGAGTGTTTTGCCTTTGTCGTGCTTGACATGGATATTTATCAGCCAACATATGATGCTCTACAATATTTCCATAAGAAGATGAAAAAGGGTGGAGCTATTATGCTGCATGATTATTATGCCCCGGAGCTTTTCCCCGGTGTAAAGCGTGCGGTAGACGAATTCGCCAAGCATGCTGATTTTGTTAAAATGCCCATAGGAGATAATTATAGTGTCGTTCTTATATTTATATAGGCGGAGGGCAGTATTTTGGATGTATCTTTGGAGATATTAAAGGAAATAGATATTGATGGGTATGATTTTATTCTGCTAATTCCAAATGAAAGCACGGAATTGACAGATAAACTTCGAACAGCTTTTAGCGAGAAGTTAAACGGGCGCAAAGGGCTTATTATTGATGATGAGAATACGGAGAGCTGGCTTATGCTATATTCTCTATATGCGTTTACAGACAAGCTTATTATAGGATCTTTGGATTTACCCAATGGCCGCAAACTGCGTAATTTATTGGAATGCGGAATCGCCACCTATGATGAATTGATTAATGATGTTATTCTGGGGGCGATGTAGCTATGGAATCGCGGCATAAAGAAGAAATGATGCGCACATTGGATATATTATTTAGCAAGAAGGTATTTAATGACCGCGCTGTTTTGTTATTCGGACATTGCAATGCCACAGAGGAGATGGCAGATTATCTCATGAGCCGTGGAGCTTGTGTGGAAGCCATACTTGATAATAGCATATCTAAGCAAGGGCTGTCATATATAGGGATACCTATAGTTTCTCCTATGTATATTGATAAGTGTGCCGCTAATAGTAGCGTGGTTCTAATTGCCACGCGTTTTTTCGCAGAAATGTCAGAACAGCTTAGAAGAATGAACTATACAGGCGAGATTATTCAGGTTGTGGAATATAATTCATTTGCAGAGTATTCATTGTCCGAAGAAACTTTTGAGCGAAAGAAGTCTCGTATGTATAGAGGTCTCAATATTCTTAATAAAATACGGGGTCAATATTCTTTGCATCACGTGGTTCTTTGTCCTAATAATGCTTTGGGAGATGTATACTGGGCTATGGCTTTTCTGCCTGCCTATTGCAAAAAAAATGCTTTCGATAAAGTAGCGGTTGCTGTTGTTGGTAATGCATGTAAGCAAGTTGTAAATATGTTTGGGATATATGATGTTGTAGATATTGACGAGGCGCAAATGGATGAGCTTGTACAATCAATCATATTCACACAGGAGCCAAATTGCATTATAGCACACCATGATAGGCCATATACAGATAATATTATTAAGTGGTTGGACAGGCATTTTCTGCCATTTATTGATTATTATAAATATGCGGTATACGGACTTTCTAACGCTGCGCAGCCTGTTTGGCCAAGCAATATGGAAGCATTCAGCAATTTAGAGCAAATGCCAAAAGGGAAAGCTGTTATTTTATCACCATATGCAAAAAGTGTTGTTGAGCTGCCAAGAGAGTTTTGGGATAGAATAGTTTCTGATTATAAGGAAAAGGGATTTTTTATTTATACAAATACCGTAGGCGATGAAAAGCCCATTGGTGGAACATTGCCTCTTAACATACCCATTAGACAGATGGCTGATGCAGTTTCTCACGCAGGCACATTTATAGGTATAAGAAGCGGTCTGTGTGACATAGTTTATAAGGCTAATTGTAGGAAAATAGTAGTGTTTCCGGATTGTTATTATAGTACGACGCCTTATAAGGTTGTGGATTTTTTTAAATTGCCCGAGTGGGAAACAATTATGTTTGAGTAAATGTCAGCGTAATATAAAAGCCCGGTTTTTCTATGATATAAGCGTCGGGCTATAAAATTCAACCGATAAAACAGCTTGCGAAAACTTTACCCCCCACTTGCCTTAAACCCGGCAGGGAATACAACTAAAACACTAAACGGAGGAATAAATATGGCAGGGCTTCGCCTCGAGAGCATCTCTCTTTCAAGTATTGATATGGATAATTGCTGGTTTAACCCCGGCTGTGCTTTGTGTACCTATAAACCCCATGCAGGGGAAGAAGTTCTTAAGCTGTTAAATCAATATTTCGGCCCGGTGAAATTACATAGTATCTGCTGTAGGCACGATCCCGGGCTGCCTGAAGGCGCCACTATTATTAATAATTGCGCAGGGTGCGACAGGCGGTTTCGCTCCGTTTATAAAGGTATTCAGACAATTTCAATATGGGAGGTGCTGGATCAAATACCGGAGCTTCCGCTGTCTAAGTATTCCGGGCTGAGCCTATCGGTTCACGATTCATGCTCATACCGCCCCAAGCCGCAAGTTCATGGCGCTGTGCGGAGTTTGTTGCGCAAAATGGGGATAAGTATTGTTGAATCCCGGTTCAGCGGAGTGGATTCCGTTTGCTGCGGCGATAATTTTTACGGCCTCATTCCCATTGAAGAAGTTCACGAGTTCCAGAAAAAAAGGGCGGCTCAAATGCCCTGTCAGGAAGTGGCGGTTTATTGCGTTTCTTGCATAAAATCCATGGCCATAGGCGGTAAAACGCCAAGATATATGGTGGATTTGCTATTGGGTGAAGAAACGCAAGCCCAGGAAACTGATTTGGAAAAATATCATGACACGCTAAATGCATATATTGATTCTCATTAATAATAATAAAATATTCAATTATTTGCGGCAGTTAGGGAAAGAAAGCGCGTTTTATTTTCGAATGCGCCTTATTAAAGCGGCAGAAGTGCTGACATATGCCAAAATCAGGTTGATTTTGAATATTTCGAATATAGTGGCGAAATTGTTGAAAAGTTTGTCGGCTATATATTGTATTTATCCGCGAAAGATGGTATCCTATTAAGGATTTTTTAAAAAGAGAGGAATGTATTATGACAACACCAAAATCTTCCGCCAATCCGGGGCCTCTGGGTCTTTTGGGCTTTGGCATGACAACTGTGCTCCTTAATTTGCACAATGCAGGCATTATTCCGCTGTCTGTGGTTATTGTTTCCATGGGCTTTGCCTTGGGCGGCTTGGCGCAAATCATCGCCGGCGTTTTGGAATTTAAAGGCGGCAACACTTTCGGGGGAACGGCATTTACTGCATATGGCTGTTTCTGGTGGTCTCTGATTTTCATCTGGATTGCCCCCTTCGGTCTAACCGCGGCAGATAAGCTTTCTATGGGCTTTTATTTGCTTCTCTGGTTTGTTTTCACAGCTATGATGTTTGTGGGTACGTTGAAGCATAACCGCATTACGCAAGTGGTTTTCTTTTCGCTGGCGGCATTGTTCTTATTGCTAGCCCTTGGTGATTTTACCCATAATGAGGGGATTACTCATTTTGCCGGCTGGGTAGGCATATTCTGCGGTTCCTCGGCTATTTACAGCGCCGTGGGGCAAATTGTTAACAGCGAATTCGGCAAGACTATTATTCCTTTAGGCTAAAATTTATTTTTGGAAAAGACCTTCTGATTTATTTCTGAAGGTCTTTTTTAATGCACTTAAGGGTACGGGATATGAACCCATGCACAAAAAGTTATGTGGTTCAATCCCCTTTTAGAAGCGCCACAGTGTATGGCATCCTCAGCGGTTCGTATCCCGTGCCCTTAAATCGCGTAAATTTATCGCAGCGCCATGTAATTCGACCAGAAGGGCTGTAATCGAATGCAAGTTATGATTGAAAGCCCTTCGAAGCTCAATTAAAAGCATTCAATAAAAGCCTGCTTCGACATCTACATTGTCAAAGCAGGCTCGCTTTTGGCTTTATTAAGCTAAATAAAATCCTTAAATATTTCTTTTACTTCTTTTTCTTTATCTTCATTAAGGCCCATAAGCGGGCAACGCACATGGCCGCCTTCAAAGCCTAAAAGTGAGCAGGCATATTTAAGGCCGGGTATGCCATATGTTGCGGTTACTGCGGTATTGAGCACAAACAGCTTGCGATAAAGGGCAAGGGATTCGCAATATTCTTTATTATCGAAAAGCCTTTGAACTTCAATGAGCTCATTAGGGTTGGAGTTTGCCAGAGCAAATATGCCGGCCTTTACGCCTAATGTCATTGCGGGATACCATGCGGAGGCGGTTCCCGTAAGTATTTGGAAATCGGCATCGCCAACAATATTTTGGAAGCGTACAAGCTGGCCGATATCTCCCGTTGAATCTTTCATGCCTATTATATTAGGGTGCTTGCAGAGTACCTTAAGCGCTTCATCTGGAATATTAACATGGGTAAATTTAGGCACATTATAAATCAGTATGGGGATTTTGCAATTATCCGCAACCTTGGTAAAATAATTTATGAGAACATTGGCATTCATGCTGGAAGAATAATAGCACGGAGTGAGAATCAAAGCGGCTTGAATACCCATATCGGCAGCTTTATTGGTTAAGGCAATAGTGTCTCTGTCGGTTTCCATGCCTGTGCCTGCTATGAGTATGCGATCCTTTTTAGCCGTTGAAACTGTAATTTCAACCAGCTTAAGCTTTTCTTCTTCCGTGAGATAAGCGGTTTCGCTATTGGAGCCCAGCACAAGATAGCCGCATAAATCGCTTTCATTCCACTTTTCCACATTTTTCTTGAAAGCTTCAAAGTCAACATCACCTGCTGCGTTAAACGGCGTAATCATAGGAGGGATAACGCCTTTAAATTCAATTGACATAATACCATACCTTTCTTATTTGGTTTGAAGTTCCTTATTAGAAGCCAACCCCTCAAACAGGAAAAGCAATAGCGGGAGGGCTTGGGTGAACCGAAGCCTTGCAAAGCAAGGATATATTCATGGTAACACCTTAAGCCAGGCAAGTCAATTATGATATAATCGGCTAATCCATCGACAGTAAGGCGGAAATTTAATATAATATCATTCCTGATTGGTAAGCGCCTATACCATTTGTTCGCAATAATATTGATAAATAGCCATTTCTGTGCTAAACTGTTAATTGATATAATTAACGGTAAAATGAGGGGCGAAAGCGGCATTTGACCATGAAAGCTTCGCATTTTTCAATATAAACTCAAAAGCAGAAGGATTTTTGCGGTGGTAAAAAGAATTATTTATGAGTTAAAGCAAATGAGAGCTGCCATATTCGCAATTTTAGTATATGCGGTTTTGGCCAATTATTTTTTCGGCTATATGTGCCCGTCTATGGCTATTGCGGGCTTGCCTTGTCCCGGCTGCGGATTGACAAGGGCCGCGTTATACTTAAGTTTGCTGGATTTCAAAGGTGCTTTGCATTTTAATCCTATGGTATTTTTTGCCCTGCCCTTGATTGCGGCCTATGCCATAATATATATTAGGGGCGGCGATTTAAAAAGACTTTTTTATCCCACCGCCGTAATAATAATTGTAGCATTTTTTGTTTTTTTTATAAGGCTTAAGCATGGATTTGGAGCGGAGCCTTTGGTTATAAATAGAAATGCGCTTATTTTCAGACTTTTGGGTCAGAATTGAGCATAGATTTTTAAGAAGCATTTATTTTTAGGAGGAGTTTTAAATGGACGAAAATAATTTCAACAACCAAGGAGAAAATCAAAATATTTATGGAAATGGCCAGCCCCCGCAGCAGCCTTATCAGCAAAGCAGCTATAATCAGCCGCAATTCAGCCAACCTGAGCCTTTTGCCCAGCCTATGGATTTTACGCAGCCACAATATGGCTATGCTCCGGCGCTGGCAGAGCCTGAAATGTCTATTAAGGATTGGATTATTACTTTTCTTGTTATGATGATACCATGCGTAAATGTTGTTATGATGTTTGTGTGGGCATTCTCCAATACCAACAAAACAAGAGGCAATTTTTTCAAGGCATATCTTATTATAATGGCTGTTATGGCAGCATTGGGAGTCGTTTTCGCTATTGTTTTCGGTTCCGCTTTAGCTATTTTTATGAGTGAGATAGCCTATTATCTGTAAGAAAATTTTTAAATTATCATTATTAAATTATAATAAAAACTCCGCTTTCGGCTTACGAAAGCGGAGTTTTTTTAAGAAATTTATCTTTCTTTAAAGGGAGTCAAGCCGCAGCTTTCCATTTTCTCAATAACCTCACCGCCATGCAAGCGCATATTTTTTGCATGATAATGCAGGCCGAAGCGGCGCTGGGTTTCGTTTATTTTGCCGTTTTCAAGGGCTGTTTTTATAATGCTTTCAACTTCATCTTCATTATAAGAGGTTGAAAGAGCGGCCTTGAAGTTTTCAATCATATCGGCACGCATAGCTTCATCTTTTGGCAGCGGGGCTGATCTATCGCCGTATTTTTTCCTGAACTCGTTTATAATATATTTATTGTCAATATTATCGGGATAGGAATTATCAAATATCATCATTTCCTTGCCCAGTTTTTCCCTTGGCTTAAGGGGCTGCTTAGGATAGCCCAAGGATAGGGAAACGATTGGGTAGGCGCCTTCAGGCATATTCAGCATTTCGCAAATCTCGGGGCCTTTGCTGTTTACGCTGCCCACATAGCATGAGCCTAAGCCGCATAAATGAGCGGCGCTTTCTATTATTTGCGCCATACAGATAACATCTTCGGCGGCGATTAAAAAATGCATATAGCTGTCTGTGCATGTGAAAGGGGCTTTTTCATTTTCGGCGAAAACGGACATTTTATGCCAATCCACAAAAAACACAAGATTAACAGGCGCCTCCCCTATGAATTTTTGATTGCCGCAAAGAGCCATGAGCTTTTCATTTTTCTCCTTGTCGGTAATATTAATAACTGTAACAGGCTGAAGGTTGCCGCCGCTGGGGGCCTGTAACGCAGCCTTAAATATCTCCTCCATAATTTCAGCGGGAACAGGTTTATCCTGAAAACTTCTGCAAGATGTGCGAATTTGCATTTGCTTTAGAGCGTTTAATCCATCTGCTTGTGACCAACTCATTATCCTTCCTCCTAATATATATATTTGTTTAATGCTATTTGAAAATACGCAGAATGTCAATATATTATGTAGCCGCAAATTTAAAAAAGTATATTAAAACTTGTAAAAATATTATAAATGAATACAAATTGATATACGATTTTTGTTTTATATTGTCGATAAATAAATTGTGAAATTTAGTTTTGCAAAAAGTAAAACTTATATGGGGGACACTATAATGAATGTAAGACCAAGGATAATTTTAATGGTAATAGCTGTTTATCTTTTAGGAATGGCAACTACGTTTTATGGCATAAGTTGCATTGATAAGGTAGCCGAATATTCGCAAACAAAAACTCAGGAAGAAACTCAAGCTGTTGCGCAATCCAGTAAACGTGTCATAGTGGTTAGCGTTGCAGGCAGTTTTTTAGTGGGATTAGCCATGTGCTTTTTCGTTATACATAGTATTATGGTACCATTGCGCAGACTTAAGAAAATGGCGGATATGATATCGGCCGGTAATTTGCAAAGCGATTACGCCTATCCTATAAATGATGAAATAGGGGCGCTTTCAAAAGGCTTGAATACAATACAGGACACGGTTAAAAGCATAGTCGGCGATTTTGCCGAAATGGCGCAAATGCATTCGGAAGGCGATATAGAATATTTTGCCGATGCATCCGGTTACGAAGGCTCTTATAAAGAGGTTATTGAGCAGGTTAATAATGCCATTAAAAATTATGTTGATGATACCATTGGTATTCTTAACGGAATGAATGAATATGCCGACGGTAATTTCGAGTTTGTTTTGGTGCAGCATCCGGGCAAAAAGGCGCTGGCAAATGAGGTTATGGAATCGGTTCGCAGCAATCTTTTAAACGTAAAAACAGATACAATGAGCTTGGTTCAGGCTGCTATGGCGGGTAATCTTGATGAGCGCATAGATACAACCAGGTTTAAAGGCGACTGGGCGGATATAATAGGAGGAATGAATGAACTGCTACATACTATATCCATGCCCCTTGATGAAATTTCAGCTATATTGTTTGAAATGTCCAGAGGTAATTTAAACGCAAAGGTTGACGGCGCATATGGCGGGAAATTTGCGGAGGTTAAAAACTCAGTTAATTTAACCGTTTCGACAGTGGCCTCTTATATAGATGAAATCAATGAGATACTGGGCAAAATGTCTGATGGTGATTTAAGAGTCAGCATTGAAAGAGAATATGTAGGCCAGTTTGATAGCATTAAGGAGTCCATAAACTCAATCGCATTAAATCTTAACAAAACAATTGCGGATATAAGCGCAGCCGCAGACCAGCTTCTGGTAGGCGCAAGCCAAATTTCCGAAAGCAGTATGAATTTGGCGGAAGGCGCATCCAGGCAGGCCATAAGCGTTGGAGATGTAACGGCTTCCGCTGATATAGTCAATGCTCAAATACAGGAAAATACCATGAATTCATCTCAAGCAGAGGTTCTTTCAAAACGCTCCAAAGAGAACTCCAAAAAAGGCAATGCGGAAATGGGACATATGCTTGAAGCTATGGAAAGCATAGAAAGCGCATCAAATAACATATCTAATATTATAAAAGTTATTGAAGATATTTCCTCCCAAACAAATTTGCTTGCTATAAATGCGGCGGTTGAAGCGGCAAGAGCGGGCATTCACGGCAAAGGCTTCAGCGTTGTTGCGGAGGAGGTAAGAAGCCTTGCGGTTAAGAGCACAGGCGCAGCTCAAGAAACTACCAAGCTTATAGAAGATACATTGGCCAGAGTGCAAAACGGCATTACCATTGCCAAGGATACAAGCGAAGCCCTTAATACGATTATGGAAGATGTGGATTCGGTTTCGGGAATAATAACGAAAATATCAGCATCATCAGCAGAGCAAGCGGATAGAATCGTACAAATGTCGGACGGTTTAGGCAAAGTATCGGATGTAATAAATGCCAACTCCGCAACCAGTGAGGAATCTGCCGCGGCTGCCGAGGAGCTTAACAGTCAAGCTGTTATGCTGAAAAAAATGGTTGAATTCTTCAAAGTATAGATATATTAAATGGCAGTTGCCATAAAAAGGATAAGCACACAAGCGTAAATTTAATGGGGTGCTTTCATGGAAATCAGCAATATAAAACCAGATATAATGCAAGTTGTTAAAGAGCAGATGCATATTTCATCTGCCAAGGCGGAAAGCGCCCCGGCAGGTGAAGGGGCATCTGCTTTGCCTGTAAATATGCCGGATGTTCAAAGCAATGTGGAAGCCTTAAAGAATCTGCTGGTTTCCTACGGCCTCACTGTAAATAAAGAAAATATAGATATTATGCAAAAGCTGCCGGAAAATGGAATGCCTTCCGATAAAGAATCTGTTTTAAAGCTGAATCAGGCTATGAAACTTTTTAATATGCTTGATATAAGCCCAAATACAGCGGATAAAGCGGCGTTAAATCTTGAAAAGGCCTTGTTTGCCCTGAAGAATCAATTGCCTATTACCGGCGAAACCGTGTATAAAATGGACGGC
>JGI994J12354_10006020_pt1 | contig 10247 bp, 7 predicted proteins | sample IntmicLarv3ML3BL_FD_12354 | JGI IMG/M metagenome (IMG submission 12354)
AAGCCGGCCTCTGGGTATTGGCGCTGCACTTGCCCGGCGGTTTGCAGAGGCGGGCGCGTCGGTTGCGATTCATGGTTTTTCGGATTATGATTTGACTGTGGGAAACCGTAAGTCGTCGTCACCAAACGGTACAGCGCTTTTGGCGACAAAGTATCAAGATATGGGATTAAACGTATCCTCGGTCACACCTTCAGACTTTGAAAAACACGGTACCGCTGAGAAGGCCGTAGAGGAAGCTGCAGAAAGACTAAAGGGGCTTGACGGCTTGGTGTTAACCCATTGTTATGGAACGTCTACGGAGATCGGCCAATGGACAGAGAAGGATATTGACACGCATTTAAGCGTGAATGTTCGGACGGCCATGATGATGATACAATCGTTTGCCGGTTTGGTTGACACTGCAAAAGATAATGCCATTACAACTTTTTCCAGCGGGCAGTATAAGCATATTGAAACAGACCTTATGGCATACAGCGTATCCAAAGACGCTATCATTTGCTTAACGCGCGGAACGGCGCAATTGCTTGGCGATAAAAATATCCGAGTGAATTGCATAGACCCGGGGCCGAACGACACAGGTTATTGTTTTGGCGAAGCATATGAAGCAGTGGCAAAATCGTTTCCTTCAGGACGTTGGGGAACACCGGATGATACCGCCGATTTGGCGCTTTTCCTGCATAGTGCTTACGGAAAGTGGATAACAGGGCAAATCATTGCAAGTCATGGCGGAAGCAAGTACGAATTTTAATACAACACTACACGATAACGGAGGCCGATATGCGCAAAACACTTCTACCCGATGATACCATCATCATCGTCGGCGGGGAAATTCCGCTTAGCCAATTCCGCACATATTTTGAAAATGTGTTTGAAAAGGGCTTCGCGCCGAACGGCCATTTTCAGGAATGGCTGAACACACAAACGGGTAAGACAGTGCAACGGGCAGCGGCGGATTATGGCAACATTCCTCCGCTGCAAGGCATGAAGACAATGCTGACGGAGGAGCGTTTCGACGAAATTTCTGAGGCAGATAAGGTGTTTATTCTGGCATTTGACGAGCACATGGCAGACTTTGGCTATGACTGCGGCGGCAGCATCGGCGGCGGATTCTGCTGGGGGAAGTATATGATTATCTATTCCCAGTCAGGCGCAAAAAGCAAAAAGGTTATCGCGCGGCTTTACATCAGAAACGGCGGCCTCGTCCTGCGACTCTTCCTTAACGACATCGGAAAACGCCTCACGTTTATCGAGAACGCACCGCCGCACATCAAATCGGCGTTCGCCGCGGGAAGCCCCGGGGATTGTTGCTGTAATCCGAGGAAAGAGAACTGCCGCGGGCGCAAAACGTATACCCTTGGCGGCCGCGTCGTTGAAAAATGCAGCGGCGCGGTATATGAATTTCCGAACCCAACGGTGGCGGTTCTGCCTGACTATATCCATTTGCTGGAGGCATTTTATTCAAGGTGGAAATAGTAGGAGGATTCGACTCGGTATCTTGCCGAAAAAATGGCGTATTGATAAGAAAAAAGTAGGTTATTTTGCCAAAAATGCAAATTAAGGCTATTCCTTTTGGCAAAGTCATGTTATAATGGCAGATGGATACATTGTACTTGTGAAAAATTTATTTTTTAGGAGGGCTTTTGAGATGGCAACTAAGTATGTTTACATGTTCAAAGAAGGCGACGGCACCATGCGCAACCTGCTTGGCGGCAAGGGCGCAAATTTGGCCGAGATGACGAGCTTGGGGCTTCCGGTTCCGTCCGGTTTTGTCGTAACAACAGAGGCTTGCACGCTTTACAACACATCGGGCAAGGTAATGTCCGATGACATCAAGGCGCAGGTTGACAATTGCATGGCACAGCTTGAGGCAACCGCAGGCAAGAAATTCGGCGATGTGAAAAACCCGCTTTTGGTGTCGGTTCGTTCCGGCTCCCGCGCTTCCATGCCGGGCATGATGGACACGGTTTTGAACCTTGGTTTGAACGATGTGGCGGTTGAGGCTTTGGCGGCAAACACGGGCAACCCGCGCTTTGCATACGATTCCTACAGACGTTTCTTGATGATGTTCTCTGACGTGGTTATCGGCGTTTCCAAGCAAAAGTTTGAGCGCCGTTTCCATGAATACAAAGACGCAAAGGGCTATATCGATGACCTTGAGCTGAACGCAGACGAGCTGAAAGAAGTTTGCGGCATCTTCAAGCAAATCTACAAAGACGACCAAAACAAAGACTTCCCAGCAGACGCGAAAGAGCAGCTTTACGAAGCAATCTGCGCGGTGTTCCGTTCCTGGGATAACGAGCGCGCGTTCTTCTACAGAAGAATGAACGACATCCCGTATGACTGGGGCACAGCCGTAAACGTACAGGAAATGGTGTTCGGCAACATGGGTGACACATCCGGCACGGGCGTTGCATTCTCGCGCGACGTGGCAACGGGTGAAAACGCCATCTACGGCGAGTACATGATGAACGCACAGGGCGAGGACGTTGTGGCAGGCGTGCGCACACCGCTTAAAATCGCGGATCTGGAGAAGCAAAACCCGGCGATCTATAAAGAATTTTACGACTATGTACAGTTGCTTGAAAAGCACTACAGAGATGTACAGGATATGGAATTTACAATCGAGAACAACAAACTTTTCTTCTTGCAGACACGTAATGCAAAGCGTACAGCACAAGCGGCGCTGAAAATTGCGATTGACCTTGTAAACGAAGGCCTGCGCACAGAAGAAGAAGCGTTGATGATGGTTGACCCGAAACAGCTTGACCAGCTTCTGCACCCGATGTTCGACCCGGATGCATTGAAGAAGGCAACGCCGATCGGCCGTGCGCTTCCGGCATCTCCGGGCGCGGCTTGCGGTAAGGCATACTTCACATCCGAGGATGCGAAAGCAGCGGTTGAGAAGGGCGAAAAGGTTATCCTTGTGCGTTTGGAAACATCGCCGGAGGATATCGAGGGTATGCATGTTTCGCAGGGTATCTTGACGGTTAAAGGCGGTATGACAAGCCATGCGGCCGTTGTGGCGCGCGGCATGGGCACTTGCTGTGTGTCAGGCTGCGAGGCTATCAAGATGAACGAGGAAGAGAAGTATTTCGACCTCGCCGGCAAGCGTTACAAAGAAGGCGACATGCTTTCTCTGGACGGCTCGACCGGTAACATCTACGGCGAAGCCATCCCGACGAAGGAATCCGAAATTTCGGGTGATTTCGCGGTGTTCATGGGCTGGGCTGACAAAGTGCGCACATTGAAGGTTCGCACAAACGCCGACACTCCGAACGACGCAAAGAAAGCAATCGAATTCGGCGCAGAAGGTATCGGCTTGACACGTACAGAGCATATGTTCTTCGAAGAAGCCCGCATCCCGAAGATGCGCAAAATGATTCTGTCCGACTCTGTTGAAGAAAGAAAGGCCGCTTTGGCCGAGCTTCTTCCGTTCCAGAAGGGCGACTTTATCGGCATCTACGAAGCGATGCAAGGTCTGCCTGTTACGATTCGCTTGCTTGACCCGCCGTTGCATGAGTTCATGCCGCATACAGACGCGGAATTTGCGATTGTGGCGAAGGACATGGGCAAATCCGTTGACGAGCTGAAAGAAAAAGCGGCTGCACTGCACGAGTTGAACCCGATGATGGGTCACCGTGGCTGCCGTTTGTCGGTTAGCTACCCGGAAATGGCGGAAATGCAGACACGCGCGATTATCGAGGCGGCTGTTGAAGTGAAGAAGTCCAAGGACTTCAATGTTGTGCCGGAAATCATGGTTCCGCTTGTTGGCGAAATCAAGGAATTCCAGTTTGTAAAAGACATCATCGACAAAACAGCCAAGGCCGTGTTCGCTGAAACAGGCGTGACATTGGAGTACATGGTTGGTACGATGATCGAAATTCCGCGTGCGGCTTTGACGGCTGATGCAATCGCGGCGGAGGCTGAGTTCTTCTCCTTCGGTACAAACGATTTGACACAGATGACGTTTGGTTTGTCCCGTGATGATGCGGGCCGTATCCTGAACGATTATATTGAAGCAAAGATTTATGAGGTTGACCCGACGGCGCGTCTTGACCAAACAGGCGTAGGCGCTTTGATGCAAATTGCGGTTGAGAAGGGTCAGTCCACACGCCCGAACATCAAGCTCGGCATCTGCGGCGAACATGGCGGCGACCCGTCCTCCATCGAGTTCTGCCACAAGATTGGCTTGAACTATGTTTCCTGCTCGCCGTTCCGCGTGCCGATTGCACGTTTGGCTGCGGCACAGGCTGCTATTGCTAACAGATAAGGTCAAAAAACAAGACCTTGGGGACGCTGTCCCCAATACCCCTGCAAGGGACACTGCCCCTTGACCCCATCAAAAAAACCCATGGAGCAGAATCGCTCCATGGGTTTTGGGGTTAAAGGAGAGAAAGAAAAATGTATGGAATAGGCATTCGGAATGCTTGCGAGGCTTTGATTGTGCGGGATGGGCAAGCGCTCCTTAACAAGAACCTGAACACTGTCGGGAAATATGGTGTGAGGATTGCCGGACCGGGCAGTTTATTACGGTCCACCCGGCGGAAGTCGAAGTCAAGCGGTTCGCAGGGGTGTATAAGGAAATTCAATCGAGTGAAAAATTCCGCACGTTGTATAACGCACACGCGCACAAAGTGCATTTCATTTTCCTGTGCGAGTTGACGAACGCGCCGCGTGTGGAGCCGCCGAAGCCGGACATGGATATGGAGGGCGCGGAATGGCTGGATTTGGCGGCAGTGGATATCCTGCCGATGCACCCAACGGCATTTCAAGAAAACTTGCGGCGGATGCGGGAAACGGAAGAAACGTTGTTTTTGGATTCGAAGCGGTTGGAATAGCGGAGGTATGCATGGCGATTCGGAATGCGTGTAAGGCGTTGCTTGTGCGGGACGGCAAGATACTGCTCAACAAAAATTTGAACACCATCGGCAGCATTGCTTGGGGCTTGCCGGACGGCGCGGTCTATTATGACCTGCCGGGCGGCGGGCAGAACCAGTACGAAACGCTGGCAGAAACCGTTGTGCGGGAATGCCTGGAGGAAACCGGCTACACGGTCGAGGTCAAGCGCCTCGCGGCGGTGTATGAGGAAATTTCAATGAATGAGCGATTCCGCGCACAATACGAGAAGCACGCGCACAGGGTGCATTTTATTTTCCAGTGTGAGGTAACCAACGAACCGCGTGCAACGGAAACCGAGAAAGATATGGATATGTTGCAATCGGAATGGGTCGAGGTAGCCGATGTGGAAAATCTACCGCTGTATCCTGTGGCAGTGAAGGAAAACCTGCGCCGGATGTTGACGGCAGAAGATGCGTTGTTTTTGGGTTCGAAACGGGAAGGCGGGGCGCGGGCATGAAAAGATGGCAGAAAACAGGGATTGCAGCGGTGGTATGCTTGGTTGCGTTCGCGACGGTAACAGGGACGGTGGATTGTTGGCGTGCCTTGGCATTCGAGAAACCCATTTTTGCAAGACCGGCAGATATGGCCGATGACGGTGGTTCTGGGATATATATAGGATTGGGGTACTCGGTTGAAATCAGGGGCTGGTTTCTGTCGGCGGACGAAAACCCGCCCGGCATTACGGACACGGAGTTCCAGGTGCTTGGCATTCGGATTGCGGGCACGAAAAGGATTGGCGTTGAATGTGCAGAGAGTTGAAAGAGGAGGAGTATAGATGAAAAAACCAGTGGTTTTAATAGTAATGGACGGCGTGGGTTGTTGCGAGAAAGAATTGGGCAATGCTGTAATGGCGGCGGCAACGCCGACGCTGGACAAGCTGATGGCGTCATCGCCGTGGACGCAGATTAAGGCGCACGGCGTAGCGGTGGGCCTGCCGTCGGACGACGACATGGGCAACAGCGAGGTCGGGCACAATGCACTGGGCTGCGGCCAAATTTACAGCCAGGGCGCGGCGCTTGTCAACGAGTCGATTGAAAGCGGGAAAATGTACACCTCGGACACTTGGAATCTGTTGGCGGACAACTGCGTGAAAAACGCATCCACCTTGCATTTCATCGGCCTTTTGTCGGACGGCAACGTCCATTCCAACATCGCGCATTTGCAATCAATGGCGACAGAGGCAAAGAAAGCGGGCGTGGCGGTGGTGCGCGCGCATGTGCTGCTTGACGGGCGCGACGTGCCCGCACAATCGGCCTTGGATTATGTGAAGGCGTTGGAGGACTGCTTTGCCGCCTTAAATGACGCTTCGTTTGACGCAAAAATCGCCAGCGGCGGCGGGCGAATGAAAATCACGATGGACAGATACATGGCGGATTGGGACATGGTCAAGCGCGGCTGGGACACGCACGTTTTGGGCAAGGGCGATGCCTATGCCTCGGCAACCGAGGCCATTACGGCTGCCCGTGCGGCCAAAAGCGACATTATCGACCAAGACCTGCCTCCGTTTGTTATTACAGAAAACGGCACACCCATCGGCAAGATTGTGGATAACGACAGCGTCATCCTCTTCAACTTCCGCGGCGACCGCGCCATCGAGTTAAGCATGGCGTTTGACTTGGATGACTTTACGGCTTTCGACCGCGAGGCACGGCCTAACGTGGTGTACGCAGGTATGCTGCAATACGACGGCGACTTGGCGCTGCCTAAAAACTACCTCGTGACCCCGCCGGACATCCAGAACACCCTGTCCGAGCTTCTGGTTGCCAACAACATTAAGCAGTATGCGGTATCCGAAACCCAGAAATTCGGGCATGTGACGTATTTCTGGAATGGCAACCGCAGCGAGAAAACCAGCGAAGCCCTGGAAATCTTCGAGGAAGTACCGTCCGACCGCGTAAGCTTTGACGAGCGCCCATGGATGAAAGCGGCGGAGGTAACGGACAAACTGCTTGCCGCCATCGCTTCTAAGGAGTACGGTTTTATCCGCGCCAACTTTCCCAACGGTGATATGGTTGGCCACACGGGCAACTTCCTTGCGGCGCAAATCGCGGTGGAAACGGTTGACCTTTGCCTTGCGCGGGTGTTGGCCGCGGCGGCAGAAGCGGGCTATGCCGTGCTTATCACCGCTGACCACGGCAACGCGGACGAAATGTTTGAGAAAGCGAAATCCGGGGCGGTATCCCCCAAAACAGCGCACACATTAAATCCCGTGCCATTTATCGTGGTGGATGCAGACAACAAATACGAAGTGCAGGATGGCAGCTTCGGCCTGGCCAATGTCGCGGCTACTGTGGCTTTAATGCTGGGGATTGAGAAACCCGCCATGTGGGAAGAAAGCATTTTGAAGTGATAATCGGGTACGAAGTATAATCAGACTTTATAGAATTTTCGGCGGGCCGCGCCTAGCTCACCCCTCATACGCAGAGATAAGCGTTGAGCGGTGAACTAGGCGCGGCTCTAATTTCAGAAAAAGTATTGACAGCGAACGACTAATGTGTTAGTCTATGATTGACGAACGCATTAGTCTGAAGAGGGCGGGTGGTTCTTCGGTATGAATATCGGAAAAATCACAGTCGGAAAGCTCTATGCGTTCCGAGATTAACACACCATGCACATTTTTCAATCGATTGGCAAAATAGAAGCCTCTCCGCAAACCCGGCTCCGGCGAAACTGATTTCAACCAGATCAGCTATATCATAGAAAATAAAAAAACAGAATCGGAGGACACACACTATGAAACGCTTTTCATCCATTCTTTTGGCGCTGCTTATGGTTCTTACACTATCGGCCTGTGCGGGCACACCTATGCCGGATGCCGCATCCCCCTCGCCGGAGCGCGAAACACTGTTGCCGCCCGAGAATGAATCAGGCGAAGATATCCCCGAAGCCGAGCCATTTGATTTAACCGCCTTTAACGGGACATGGGAAGGCGTATTGAGCGAACCGCTCGGGCATACCGTTATCCTGGACTGTGCCGCCGACATCAGGCCATGGAAAGTGAGCATTTCCCTCATTTCCGACATATGGAATTATCATTATATCTCAGCCCTTTATGCCATTGAAGATGGCATTCTGACACTTCGGTGGAACGATGAGGCAAACCGTACAACTTTGACGCTTAGTTTTACCGATGAGAATGTGCTGACCGGCACTTACACGCAGCACGGCAATACGGCATCCGCTGTCTTTGCCAAAGTTTCCGATACAGCCTCGAGGGAATCGTTTCACATAAAATTGCAGGAAAACGTAATGGATCGTCTTTCTGCGGTCAACGATTTCAACAGAGCAGACAGCACACCCGTTCATTTCGAATATATCATGGATGACCCGCGGCTTTCCGAACTGCGGGAAGCCTATGACCTCGATACAATCGCCGGGGAGGGCGACACCCAAACAAAGGCGTTGAACCTGCTGAACTGGGTTGGCTCGCACACAAATCACGACGGGAATCCTAATGATCACATCGCCAAAAACGCTCTGGCATTGTTGGAATATGCGTATAAGAAAGGCCCTCAAAACGGCTTAGATTGTTCCAATTTATCCATTATTTTAGCAGAAGCCTGCCTATCCGTTGGCATCCAAGCCCGGGCGCTTTGGCTTTACCCCGAGAACCCAAACGATGCGGACAAGCATGTCGTGACGATTGCTTATATTCCCGAAAGCGAAAAATGGATACTGCTTGACCCCTCCTCTAATTGTTACCTTTCGGATATGGACGGCAATATCCTGTCGCCCTTTGAAATACGCCAAATGCTTGCGGATAAGGAGCCCATGCACATAAACTCAAACGCTAAAACGGATTACATGAGCTATGTCAATTATCTGGCAAAAAATATGTTTTTCTTCGGCAGCGTCCAAACAACGAAATTTGGCGTCTTTGACGAAAACAGAGAAGGCAATCCTATGATCGCTTTTTGCCCTGTCGGCTTTGACCTGACTGAATGGGGCATAACAAATTTACATTTCGTGACCACGCATGGATATGTCAGCTTAACGAATGAAGCGATTGCGCAGCAAGAAGCGGCTTTTCGCGAACGGGATAGAGTTTTTGCAACACCTGAAAGCTTTTGGGGCCACGCCGATTAACGGGGTTTTGTATTGCCGCAAACAACGCAAGAACGGCTAAGCACCCCCAATCCGGTTTTGCTATACTGGCAATACAGCGCTGTAAAACCAAGGCAAGGGGGTGAACCACACGAATCATTTCGAGCAAATCAAAAAAGCCCTTATCTATATAGACGGGCATTTGGCTGAGCCTTTGCGGGTGGAAGCCCTGGCGGCGCGCTTTCATTTCTCGCCGTTTTATTTCCACAGAATATTCACCATCATCGTTGGCATTCCGATTGCCGAACACATCCGCAGCAGGCGGCTTGCCCATGCGTGTTTGTATCTGACGCAAACGGATGCTTCGGTGCTTTCTGTCGGCTTGGACTGCGGGTATCAAACGGCGCAGTCCTTTACGCGGGCATTCAAAAGCGCATACGGAGTGTCACCGAGCACCTACCGCAAGCAAACACCGATTCCCGAAATGGAGAGCGCGGAAGAAATGATTCTACGGTTCACCAACCGCCTACAAGGAGGAATGGTGTTGCATCCGAAAATCATACGGCAAAAAGCGTTAACCATCGCGGGCACATGCGGCGATGGGAACGAAACAGGCGCGGTATGGGACGCGTTTGAAGAATTGATAGGTGAAAAGCCCCTATCCAACGAGCTGTCCGTCAGCGGATACGAGGTGCGGCTATACAACGGGGATACGTGCACCGTGTATGTAGGGCGCGCCGTGGCCGGCAAGGACGTGGACACCGCCTACGCCGTCTACAGCCTGCCCGCGTCGGAATACGCCGTGTTCGATGTCTATGTCGCCAACGGCTACGAAAACGAAAACGCGGCTATGGACGAATGGTTGCGAACAAACCCGGAAGGCTACCACGAACGGCGGCTAGGGGCTTCGCATTATTGCGTGGAGTATTACGATGAACGATTTACAGGCAATGAGGCGGGATCGATTGTGGAGATTTGGGTGCCTGTTGAGAGGGATGCCAAATAAACGAATACAAGGAAGGGCCGCCATATGATTGGCGGCCTTTCTTTGTACTTATGCATTACCGTTTTTGTATTTATATTACCGTTTATTGACATTCCACCTGACAATCGGTAGCATTCGACATATACTGTTAACAAACAACCAAGAAAGGTGGTTGCCACATGTTCATCGAAGAAAGACACCAAGCCATTTTGCAAAGGCTCGCCGAAAACGGCCGCATCTCCGTTGAGGAAATAACGGAAACCTTCCATGTGTCTGTAGAATCCGCCCGCCGGGATTTGCGCATCCTGGTGGAACGGGG
>JGI994J12354_10006021_pt1 | contig 10246 bp, 8 predicted proteins | sample IntmicLarv3ML3BL_FD_12354 | JGI IMG/M metagenome (IMG submission 12354)
TCCCGCCGGCGGGGCTCTTGCGGTCGACCGCGACGCGTTCTCCGCCCTTGTGACGGAGCGTATTTCGGCGCACCCGAATATAAAAGTCACGAACCGCGAGGTTTCTTCAATTCCCGAGGGTGAGGTTATTATTTCGACGGGTCCGCTGACCTCTGACGTGCTGACGGACGAGCTTCGCAGACTTTTGCCGGGCTCTGAATTTTTGAGTTTTTACGACGCGGCGGCTCCGATTGTTACTTCCGAGTCGATTGATATGAACAGTGCGTACCTTGCGTCGCGCTACGGCAAGGGGACTGCCGATTACATCAACTGCCCGCTTAATCGCGAGGAGTACATCGCCTTTCGCGAAGCTCTGGTCACCGCCGAGGAGGCGGAGATTCACGGGTTTGACGACGGCGGGGTTTTTGAGGGCTGTATGCCCATCGAGGTTATGGCGCGACGCGGCGAGGACGCTATGCGTTACGGACCGCTGAAGCCGGTCGGGCTTGATGACCCTCGCACGGGGCGCGAGCCGTATGCCGTTATTCAGCTACGCCGCGACAACGCGGAGGGCACGCTGTACAACCTTGTTGGGTTCCAGACGCACCTTAAATTCGGTGAGCAATCGCGCGTTTTCGGGATGATTCCGGCTCTTGCAAACGCGGAGTTTGTGCGGTTTGGGAAAATGCACCGCAACACTTACATTGATTCGCCGAAGCTGTTGAACCGATATTACTCGCTGGAAAATGAGCCGCGGATATCCTTTGCGGGGCAGATTACCGGCGTTGAGGGATACGTTGAATCGGCATCGTCCGGTCTGCTATGCGGGCTTGAGCTTGCGCGGAGGATTGCGGGTGAGGCTTCGCTTGATTTTCCGCAGGAGACGGCGATTGGCGCTCTTGCGTTGTACGTTTCTGAGGGGTCGGTGGCGAATTTTCAGCCAATGAACGTCAATTTTGGAATCATTACGCCGCTTGGATATCGCGTTAAGGGGAAGCGAAACAAAAATTTCGAGATATCAGAGCGCGCACTTAAAATTATCGCACAGAAAACGGGAGAGACGGTATGAAAATTATTGTAGACGCTATGGGCGGCGACAACGCGCCTTACGAGATTGTTGCAGGAGCCCTTGCGGCGCAACGTGATACTGGTGCGGATATTCTTCTCGTCGGGAAAACGGAGGAGATTTTACGCTCTTTTGAGGCGATGGGGATTTCTGACCTGCCGCGCGGAATTGAAATACACAACGCCGAGGGCTCGATTGATATGGAGGACGACCCCGTCTCCGCAATTCGCACGAAGCGCGATTCATCTATGGTCGTGGCACTGAATCTTCTGCATGACGGTGCGGGTGACGCGCTTGTCTCTGCCGGAAGTACCGGTGCGCTTTTGACCGGCGCGACCGTTATCGTTAAGCGCGTGCGCGGGATTCGCCGTGCGGCTTTGGCTCCGTTTGTGCCGTCGAAATCCGGTGGGTTCCTTATGATTGACTGCGGCGCAAACGCCGAGTGCACTCCGGAATACCTGCTTCAATTTGCGTATATGGGCGCTTATTACGTCGAAAATACGCTCGGTGTGAAAAATCCGCGCGTGGCTCTGCTGAATAACGGTACGGAGCCGCACAAGGGGACAGCACTGCAAATTGAGACGCATGCCCTGTTATCCGCACCGGAGTGTCAGCTGAATTTTGTCGGGAACCTTGAGGGTTCCGGCGCGCTGAACGGTGGCTGTGATGTGCTTGTATGTGACGGATTTTCCGGTAACATTATGCTCAAAACCATCGAGGGTGCGGCAAAATTTATTATGAGCGAGCTAAAACCCGTTTTTAAGAAGAATATTCTGACGTATTTCGCGGCGGCACTGGTTCGCGGGGGGCTTAATAATCTGAAGCAGACGCTTAATCCCGATCGCGTTGGAGGTACGGCGATGCTCGGTATCGCAAAGCCGGTTATTAAGGCGCATGGCTCGTCGGGCGCGGCGGCAATTACCGCGGCAATCGGGCAGGCAATTCGCGCCGCCGAGACGAATATCGCCGAAAAATTGCACGAAAATGTCGGAGCTATGAAAATTTAATACTTTGTTTATTGACAAATCCCGGCTGAAACTCTATTATCAAATTGTGGCACAATATTCCAAACGCAGACAGAATGCGAACGGAGTGATAAAATGATTTTTGAACGTATTAGGGCGGTTATCGCCGAACAGTTTGCTCTGGATGAGAGCGTGATTTTTATGGATACCTCTTTCATCGACGACCTCGGTGCGGATTCGCTTGACGCGGTTGACCTTGCTATGGCGATTTGCGCGGAGTTTGATGTCTCTGACGCTGATGAAGAGAAGATTATGGACTTTATTACCGTCGGTGATGTCGTCCACTACCTTAGCACAAACTACGATTGATACGCTTATTGTGAAACTACACGGAAGGTTGCGCTGTGCGCCCCTTCCGTAGTTTTACTTAATAGGTAAACTCGATTCCCTTTATTTTTGCAAAAAGGAGCTGAACATATGCAGGAACTGCAACGGATTATCGGATATGAATTCAACGATACTACTCTGCTGGAGCGTGCGCTGACGCATAGCTCGTACGCTAACGAACGGCATTCGGGTGCGTCAAATGAGCGCCTTGAGTTCCTCGGTGACAGCATTTTGGGCAACGTCGTTGCGGAGTTTTTGTACATAAACCGCCCCGATTTGCAGGAGGGGCGTATGACTCGGCTACGTGCGGAGCTCGTCTGTGAGCGTATGCTTGCGGCGGCGGCGATTGAGGTTGGAATCGACAAATGCCTCCTCTTAGGGCGCGGCGAGGAGACGACCGGCGGGCGGCAACGTGTCTCTCTGCTCGCTGACGCGATGGAGGCGGTTTTTGCCGCTGTGTTCCTCGACGGAGGTCGCGACGCGGCGGCGGGCGTTATTTACCGCCTGATAATTGCGCACATCAACGATGCGGAGGCTCTTAGCTTTGACTATAAAACTGCGCTTCAGGAGCTGTGCCAGAAGTCGCCGAACAAGGCGGTGCAATATACTCTTATCGGGGAAGAGGGTCCGGATCACAAGAAAATTTTTCGTGTCGAAGTCTCCGTCGGAGGAAAGACGCTCGGTGCGGGAGAGGGGAGCAGTAAAAAGCTCGCGGAGCAGGGTGCGGCGAAGGTTGCATATGAGGCTCTTAACCGTTAGTTCAAATTGGCTTTTATGGCAAAACATGTCTTGATTTTTGACAGAATATCTGATATAGTATTTTGATACGTTTTTTGCGTGAAATTTAACTTTTAGAAAGGCGGTGACGCTTCGCTTGCAACTGAAAAACATTGAGCTTACGGGCTTTAAATCGTTCCCCGATAAGACACGCCTGGCGTTTGACAAGCCCGTCACTGTTATTGTCGGACCGAACGGCTCCGGTAAGTCTAATATCGCCGATGCGCTGAAATGGGTTATGGGTGAGCAATCGACTAAGGCTCTGCGCGGCGGCAAGATGGAGGATGTCATCTTCGGCGGCACGGAAAAGCGCCCGCAGATGGGTTATGCCGAGGTATCGCTGATTCTTGACAACACGGACGGCACTATCGCCGTCGAGAACACTGAAATTGTACTTACCCGGCGTTATTATCGCTCGGGCGAGAGTGAATATTATCTTAACCGCAAGTCTGCACGCCTGCGCGATATTGTGGAAATTCTGATGGATACCGGCCTCGGGCGCGAGGGGTACAGCGTTATCGGACAGGGTAAAATTGCGGAAATTCTGTCGATTCGCAGCCAAGACCGGCGCGAGGTTTTTGAAGAGGCGGTCGGTATATCGCGTTACCGTCATCGCCGTGAGGAGGCGGAGCGTAAGCTCCGTGGTGCGCAGGAGAATCTGCTTCGTATCGGCGATAAAATCGCGGAGCTTGAGATGACGCTTGAGCCTCTGCGCGAGCAGTCGGAGACGGCGCGGCGGTTCCTTGTTCTGCGTGATGAGTTGCGCTCGCTTGAGGTTTCGCTTTGGGCGGTACAGCTTGAAAAACTGCGGGAAGAGATTGTAAAATCTGATATTGACCTGTTATCCGCTGAGGCCGCCGTTGCAAAGGCGACCGCGGCGGCTGAACGTGTTTATGCGGATATTGAGGAGCTTGAAGATACGCGCCGCCAGACGGAATCTGATGCGGAGGCTCTGCGAGCCGACACGGCGTCGCTTGAGCGCTCTCTGCACGATTTGGACACGACGGCGGCGGAGTTGCGCGTTCGGATTGAGAATAATCGGGCGCAAATTGAAAATATTAACAGCGAAATCTCGCGCCAGAACACGCGCGAGGAATCTGTCTCGGCGCAAATTGCGGAGCGTGAATCGCGAATCGTGGAGCTTACAAAGTCGCTCGGTGAGGCAAACGATGAGATTGCAAAGCTTGAGGCGAACCGCAACGAGCTGCTGTCACAGGTTGAGGGCGAGGAGCGCGGTGCGCTTGAGCTCGCGGAGCGTGTGCGTACCGTCGATGCGGAGATTTCTGCAGTTCGGGTGCGCATTTCAGCGCTCGGCGGGTCGGCGCAGGAGCTGATGGACCGCGAGACGGCTTTGGCGGCGGAGCGTTTGTCCTTTGACGCGGATATTGACGCGGCGAAGGTCGCTTTGGCTGAGGCGGAGGCCGAGGCGAAGTCCACGTTTGACGCGGCGGATACGCTTAAAAACGCTATGCGCGGCTATGAACTGCGCGTCACATCGCGCCGCGACAGGGCGAGCGAGGCGGAAACGAAGCTGTCGAAGTTGTCAGCGGAGCTTGACTCGGTGCGCTCACGCGAGCGTATGCTCTCCGATATGGAGCGCGATTTCGAGGGGTATAATAAGTCCGTGCGCTTCGTTATGCAGGACGCTCAGCGTGGTGCGCTAAATGGCATTTTCGGCACGGTCGGAAGCCTGATTAACGTCGGCGATAAGTTCGCGCTTGCTATTGAAACGGCGCTCGGCGGCAGTATTCAGAGTATCGTTGTTGAGTCTGAGTCTGATGGTAAGGCGGCTATCAATATGTTGCGGCGGCGCGACGGCGGGCGTGCGACGTTCCTGCCGATTTCGACCGTTCGCGGTAATATTATTAACGAGAGAGGGCTCGATGAGGCGGCGGGATTTGAGGGGATTGCCCTTGAATTGTGTAATTTTGATTCGCGGTTCCGCAATGTTCTTGCGAGCCTGCTTGGGCGCGTGGCTATCGTTGAGACGCTCGATGACGCGATTGCGATTTCGCGCAAATTCGGCGCGAAATTTAAGATTGTTACGCTCGATGGGCAGGTTATCAGCGCGGGCGGCGCGATGACGGGCGGTTCGACCGTTCGCGGCTCCGGTATTATATCGCGCGCCGGTGAGCTTGCGCGGTTGCGCACAAAAGTCGGTGAGATTGAAACCTCTGCGGCGGCGGCGAAAGCCGCATTTGACGAGGCTGAGCGCGAGAAGCTCGCGGCGGAGTTTGAGCTTGAGTCGGCGCGGAGCGAGAAGCTCGCGGCGGACGATGCGGCTATGCGGGCGCAAAATGAGCTTGCGGCGGCGACGAGGCTTGCGACGGAGCGTGAGAGCGCGTTTTCGGCGCTGAAAGCGGAGCTTGAAATGCTTCGCGAGAAGTCTGCGGAAAACGTTCGGGAGACGGAGGCTCAGCGCACGGCTCTATTGGCTTTTGAGGCGGATTTGCACAAGCTTGAAGAGGAAATGCAGGCGCACGAGAAGTCGCTCGGTCTGTTTGCGGAGCGTCGTGAGGTCATTTTGGCGGCAATCGCGGAGCAACGGGCGCATATCGCGGCGTTTGACGCGGAGACGGACGCTGTGCGCCAGTCGATTGCGGAGCTGTGCGAGATTCGTGACGGCTTTATCGGATCTGCCGCGACACAGCGCGAGAGCGCGCATGAGTTGTCGAAGCAGAACGATACGCTTGGCGAGGAGCTAAAGGCGAACGAGCTTCGGACGGCTGAGTTGCGCGGTGAGATTGAGGCGAAAAATGCGGCGAATTCTGATATTGTCACGCGCCGTATGGAGCTTGAAAAGAAGCGGGCGGAGCTTGACCGCCGCAATCGCGATTCGTCGCGCGAGACGATGGATTTAGAGCGAGAGCGCTCACGAATTGAACAGCAAAAGACATCGCGCGAGGCGGAGGAAAAGCGCATTATCGACCGCCTTTGGGATTCTTATGAGATGACGCGCGGCGACGCGATGGAGAGCGCGACGAAGCTTGATGATATCGGGGCGGCAAACCGTCGCGTCGGTGAGTTGCGCGGTGAGATTTCGAAGCTCGGAAACCCGAATATCGGGGCGATTGAGGAGTTTGAGCGCGTGAATACGCGATTTGAGTTCCTGACGGCGCAACGCGACGACGTTGAGAACGCAAAGCGCGAGCTTGACTCGATTATCGCCGACGTTACGGCGCAAATGCAGGAGATTTTCAAAAACGGATTTTTAGAGATTCGCGAGAAATTCTCAGAGACGTTTGTTGAGCTTTTTGGCGGCGGAAAAGCTTCGCTTGAGCTCGACGACCCGAACGATGTGCTCGGTTGCGGAATTGAGATTTCAGTTCAGCCTCCGGGGAAAAAGCTTACGACAATTACGCTTTTATCGGGCGGCGAGCAGGCGTTTGCCGCGATTGCGCTCTATTTTGCGATTTTGAAAATTCGTCCGGCTCCGTTCGTTGTGCTTGACGAGATTGAGGCGGCTCTTGACGACGCGAACGTCGTGCGGTTTGCCGATTATATGCGTAAGATGAGCTCGCGCTCGCAGATGATTGTTATCTCGCACCGGCGCGGCACGATGGAAGAGGCGGACGTGCTGTACGGCGTTACGATGCAGGAGCGCGGTGTGTCGCGAATCATAACAATTGATCTTGAGGACGCGGCGAAAATGAAGTTAAAATAAGGACGGTGCTTGTCACGGTAGTATCGTCCTTTTGAACTTTTCAAGACAAAGGCAGGAGATTTTGGGAATGGCATTTTTTGATAAAATTAAGCAGGGGCTTTCAAAGACAACTAAGACGGCTACGGCGCGTTTAAACGGTATGTTTGCCGCCTTTACGGGCGCAAATGAGGAGTTTTATGAGGAGCTTGAGGAGACGCTGATTATGGCGGATGTCGGTGCGGATGTCGCTGTTGAAGCGGTTGAGCGTCTGCGTGAGCTGACAAAGCTGAACGGATATCGCTCGGGCGAGGAGATTAGCCGCGCACTCGCCGATATTCTGACGGAGCGTATTTCCGTCGACGATACAGCGATATCAACGGCGAAGCCGACCGTTATCCTTGTTATCGGTGTGAACGGTGTCGGCAAGACGACTTCTATCGGCAAGATGGCGGCGAAATTTAAGGACGAGGGGCGGCGCGTGCTGCTTGTCGCGGGTGACACTTTCCGCGCGGCGGCGGCGGAGCAGCTTTCAATCTGGGCGGAGCGCAGTGACGTTGAGATTATTAAACACGGCGAGGGTGCTGACCCTGCGGCCGTCATTTTTGACGGTATGTCAGCCGCGAAAGCGCGCGGCGCGGATGTGATTATCTGCGACACGGCGGGGCGCCTGCACAACAAGTCGAATCTGATGAACGAGCTTGCGAAAATCAACCGCATTATCGACCGTGAAATGCCGGACGCGGTGCGCGAGACGCTTCTTGTTATCGACGCGACGACGGGGCAAAACGGCTTGATTCAGGCGATGGAGTTCAAAAATGTCGCTGGAATTACGGGGATTATTCTCTCGAAACTTGATGGAACCGCAAAGGGCGGTATCGTTGTTGCGATTTCGACAAAGCTTGATATTCCGGTCAAGCTTGTAGGCGTGGGCGAGGGGATTGACGACCTTATCCCGTTCGATGCGCGCGAGTTTATTGAGGCGCTGATATCATGAGTGCTGTGAAATTTTTGCTTGCGACGACGAACAAGGGTAAGCTTCGTGAGTTGCGTGAATTGTTGGAGCCGCTCGGGTTTGAGCTTGTTTCGCCGGCGGATGTCGGCGTTGAGCTTGACGTTGAGGAGACGGGCTCTACATTTGAGGAGAATGCCCGCTTGAAGGCGCGCGCGTACTGCGAGGCGACGGGGCTTACCGTTATTGCGGACGATTCGGGGCTTTGCGTGGACGCAATCGGCGGTGCGCCGGGAGTTTACTCGGCTCGGTTCGGCGGTGAGCATCTGAATCCGCACGAGCACAACATCTATCTGCTTGGGCGGCTTGACGGAATCTGTGAGCGCGCGGCGAGCTTTCGCTGTTGCATTGTTTGCGCGTTCCCGAACGGCGACGAAATAGTCGCGGAGGGGGAGTGCCGCGGTGAAATCGCGTACCGCAGCATCGGTGAGTTCGGTTTCGGCTATGACCCGATTTTTTATCTTCCGCAGCTTGGAAAATCCATGGGTGAGCTGACACCTGATGAAAAGCACGCGATATCGCACCGCGGGGCGGCGCTGAAGACGTTTATTAAGAATCTTGAAGAATATCTTAAGAAAAATACACTGTAAAAGTTTACAGTTACATCACATTTTGGAGGAAAAATAATGTTAAATTCAAGACAGCGGGCGCAGTTGCGCGCGTTGGCGAATCCGCTCGATACGATTTTGCAGGTCGGAAAAGACGGTATTTCGGATAACACAATCAAATCTGTTGCGGACGCACTGAAAAAGCGCGAGATTATTAAATGCCGCGTTTTGGAGAACTCCGGATTGACTGCCGCGGAGGCGGCAAATCAGCTCGCGCAGGCGACTCTTGCAGAGGTTGTGCAGACGATTGGGTCGCGATTTGTGCTCTACAAGGAGAACCGTGAGATTGAAAAGGATAAGCGAATTCGGCTTGTGAAGTAAACCGCAACATCAAATTGCCTGCTGTATGGAACTTTTTTCGGCGAAAAACGTCGAAAAAGTATACGGAGTTGCCGAGCACCTCGGACAGCGGGCGCTTTTGGGGGATTTTATATGAGAATCGGGATTTACGGGGGCTCTTTTAACCCGCCGCATGCCGGACATGTCGATTGCGCGACGGCGGCGGCGCGTCAGCTTGCGCTTGACCGCTTGATTGTGATTCCATCTGCCGCACCTCCGCATAAGGCGATGCCTCCGAACAGTCCAACGGCGCAAGAACGACTTGAGATGACGCGTATCGCGTTCCGTAACGTGGCGGCTTGTGAGGTTTCGGACATCGAACTGCGACGTGGCGGCGAGAGCTATACGATTGATACTCTGCGTGAGTTGAAAAAGCAGTTTCCCGACGCGGAGTTTTACCTGATAATCGGGACGGACATGTTTCTAACACTGTCGCAGTGGTACGAGGCGGAAGCGGTCATGAGCCTTGCAACGCCTGCAGTTGCTACACGAACCTTCGGAATGGAGACCGCGACTGCGGCGGAGGCGGCGCGGCTTGCGACGCTCGGTGTGCGGACGGAAATCATCGTAAATGACACGATTGAGATATCCTCTTCCAAGCTTCGGCGTGACCTCGTTTCGCGAAATTGGACGCGTAACCTTGACTATTCGGTATATTCGTTTATAATGGAACGTGGACTTTACGGCGCAAAAGCCGACTTGGATTGGCTTCGCTTTGAGGCGTACAAGATGATTGACAGCCGTCGGATTCTGCACGTCACCGGCTGTGAGGGTGAGGCGGTTCGCCTCGCAAACCGCTGGGGCGCCGACGTTACAGAGGCACGTGAGGCGGCAATTTTGCACGACATCACAAAGCACCTGTCTCCGGAGGAGCAGTTTGCGCTCTGCGATACATACGGGCTTGCGCTAACGCCGGAGCTTTGTGAAAATCCGAAGCTTTTGCACAGTCACACGGCGGCGGAGATTGCGGCGGAACGTTTTAACGTCTCGGACGCTGTAAAATCCGCGATTAAGTGGCATACTACAAGTCATGCCGACATGACACTTCTTGAAAAAGTTATCTATCTTGCCGATTATATTGAGCCGAACCGCAAATTTAACGGGCTTGAGGAGCTGCGCGCCTTGGCGTACCAAAACCTCGACGCGGCAATGCTTTTAGGGCTTGAGATGACTATTGACGATTTGACCCGACGCAATCTTTCGATTGACCGATACACGCACGAGGCGATTAACTCACTAAAAAAGGACTAAAGATTTAAAATGAAATTATCCGGAAATTCAAAAAACGGCAAGCATCTGGCTAAAAAGTCACGCGGTAGCCGCGTTCTGCGCGTTTTTATCATTATATTGCTTATTATTGCGGCGCTTGTCGCGGCGGCTTTCGCGTACTTGAAATCCGACGCGCCGGCTCCGAATATCCCGATTACGACACCGCGTCCGCCCGCCTCCAACTCCGGAGACGACGGCGAGAAT
>JGI994J12354_10006022_pt1 | contig 10244 bp, 9 predicted proteins | sample IntmicLarv3ML3BL_FD_12354 | JGI IMG/M metagenome (IMG submission 12354)
ATATGATTTTCCACATCGTCTAATCCCCGTTATTACTTTTATCATTCCATTATGAAGTCGCTCTGTAAGAGCCTTTAAATATATCTCTCTTCTGATTTCCATAACAGTCTCCCATGATTTTGAAATCCAAGGGTAATTGTACCCTTCTTTTTCAAAATTATACCTTCTTATTTAAAAAAAGTAAAGCCTCATTGAAAGACAAGGGTGAATTTGCCCACATCCTTCAATGAATCCTCTTTTGTTGTTGTATTTTCAGTTGTTCGAAATTTTCGAACAACTGAACTCTCCTCCAGGGCACTCGCTTCAAATATGTGTTTGATATTCTCACTTGGCTCATCGGTATTTAACGAAAGAATATCTATCTAACTTAGGATTTTCTTCTGGTCCACTGGTAACAAAACACCATGTGATTATCGGCAAAACCATTGCCATCATTGCCACTAGATATTTCTTTATCGCAATACCATTGGCTCATTTATTTTAACTGTGCGCTTATCAAAATCAACTGTCGCCTCTGCCCCATATGGCAAAATGCACTTTGGATGCGCATGTCCAAAATTCACATTATACAATATTGGCTTATTGTATCTCCCTGTTATATTCGTATAGATTTCCTTATACTCATCATAATATGCTTCATCCATTGGTTTCCCCACTAAGATGCCGGCAATCACTTCAAATACACCATATTGCTCTAATACTAATAATAATTCGTTTAACTTTTCTGGTATTGGTTTCTCCTCGCTCGTTTCTAAAAATAATATCTTCCCTTCCAACTCTGGTAGCGATGGAAATAAATCAAATTTATTATTCACATCTGCTTCATCACCATATCTACCGCCAGAAATTAATTCACTTAGGCTTTCAACGCATCCTCCAAATAATTCCCCTTTAACAGTTCCCGTCCCTTGTAACACTTCATATCCTTTTTCTTCTGTTTTCGATATTCGTTCTTTTCCAAATTCGGATTCATCAAAAGAACTTCTTTCATAATACCAAATTGGGCTAGGTGTTATTTCTATTGATGCTTCCTCCTTGAACAATTTTTTAAACCACATTTTTGAATAAGGTAGCATTTCCTTATTTAGCTCCCCAAAATCCACGATAGCCGAATGACCATAATAAGTGCACAACCCAATCTTTTGAAACATCAAATGATTAATTGTTGAGTCTGAATAACCAATAAAAATCTTGGGGTGTTTCTGTACATTACTTATAAATGTTTTATCACTTAGAAGATATGGTATTGTTTTATATGTATCATCTCCACCAATAGCACAAATAATTCCTTTTATAGTATCGTCTTCAAATGCCCATTTTAAATCTTCCGCCCTCTTTTGAGGGTTATCTTTCAGAAATCCTATGCCTTTTAAGGCATTTGGCGTATAGACAACCTCTAATCCAAAATCATTAAGGCGCTTTTTGATTAACTCTTTTTGAAATGCCATAGAAGGCTCTCCTAACAATCCCAACGATAAACTTATTATCGCTATTTTATCCCCTTGCTTTAGTTTGTTTGGCTTGGTCATATCGTCATCCTCACTTATACAGATTTACTATTCTCATCAATGAGTGTCTAACTTGTCTATCTTTGCTAAATTAACTCGACTTCAAAATCTACAAATACAGGCTATCTCATACTCAGGCTATCAAACAAATTATTAACGCTTTGCATAACCTCTTGCCAAGATACTTCCTTAGAATAATCGTACTTTTTTTGATAACTTCGCCACAAATTTTGCATATTATCATCGTCTTTTATTTCTTGCAAAATAAGTTTTCCTTGTTCAAGCAAATGTGCAGAATGGCGTTTTTTAGTAGTTGCCGCAAAGGCTTCTTTGAACATTTCATAATCTATATGAATGATTCCTTCGGCTTGTAAAATATATACATCATAGAAATCACGAAGCCTTGTATTCGCAGTACCCCTACTTATTATTGCCTCCATCTTTTCAGACAATACCGTTTCCAAATTATACGCAGTAACTGAAATTGAACGCTCCTCAAATAATAATCTGTGTTGATATGATATTTCTCTTGGAGTAATAATATCACCAGTTGAGATATCAACCTTTAAAGGTGTTTTCATCCCATCAATCTGTGCATCAAGTGAAATACGAATTCCTCCGTATTCAGCTTCATCCATAATCTCATGAATATCTATAATAGAGAAGTTAGTATTGTCCTCTAAAGAAATCGCAATAATTTCTTCAATCATACTTTTGGTTGTTCCAACTGTCAGTGGAAGGTTCTTAATTGTACCATCAATATCCATTGTAGCACGGCTATCAATACCCACAATCGAAGATATAAGAAAACCACCTTTAAGCACAAAATTATTTTTGTATTTTGATAGGGCGATTCTTTCCAAAAAACGCTCCATGACATAAGTACGAATTATAATCTGTGCTTTTGTACTATCACCCATTGATTTATTTCTTACTAAAGCTTTTAACTGTATTGCTGAGTGAATCATTAAATGAGTACCTCCAAATATTGACGTAAAATTTTTTCTACACGGAATTTTTTAGCATATCGCATAAGTAATGGAATATTCTTTTCCTGCTGACGAGTATATGCCTTAATCGCCGAATTTAGGTCCTGAATTTCAACACTACTGCGACTTCTAATCAAATCACAAATTGTTCTTTCTGCATTATATGCTCTTAAAATATGTCCAGCTGGCGATTGAACTTCAATAAGACCAATTTCAAACAACTCCGGCTTAATGAAATACATTTTAACTCCTTCATTTTTTAATTTAGCATTATTATATCCTGTTCTTATCGTGAGCGTAAACTGTAATGGCTCACGCTCTGCTAAGTTCAACAGATACAATGCTGATTCATGGGAAAATACCGCACTGCCAAGTCGCAGCTGTAATAGGTACATCTCATCTAACCACGTATTTGGTGCCATATAAATTCCATGTGCTACTTTTTCTAATTTGGCACTTTTTACATAGCTCAAAAAGTATGATTTTGAAACGCCTGCATTAATAGCGTCCGACGTTTTCAAAATCCCCTTTTTTTCTTCGAGTAAATAATCTAATAATTCACTTTTTAACATTTCCCCACCAACTTTCATACGCCTATTATATCTCAAACAAGTATAAAGGTAAAGTGTGTTTTGCAAAACCACCTTGTAATTGCATGCTATTTTAGTCGCTACACTGTAGTGGCAACAAAAATTTTATTCCCAATTGCATAATATAGATAATATAAATACGGCAGACAATCATATAGATTATCTGCCATTATAAATAAAATACAAACCACCCGCAACTACTCGAACTCGGAAAGTTCTTTGTTGTTCTTAAATGTATTTGTTTAAATTTAATATAAACTTAGCCATTTTCTCTATAACACCTATTAAACACTACATTTACAGCAAAAAGCAAGCATTGAATTACTCGATTTACTACTAATCAATCAAAAATCATCAAAGAGCCTTAATATGACAAGCTACTATGGTTTATTAAAAACCAAAAAACAAAGACCGAGATTAGTTTCCTCGGTCTTTGTTTTACCTAATAATCAATTTTTTAGTACTTTCGCCATTACTTGCCATTCATAACATAATTGTTATATCACTTAAGTTAACGCTTGTTTGCAATCCTAGTTGTATTAATTGCTGACACTACTGACGCTACCGCAGTTACTTTTCCAGTAAATGCTATGTCTTGTTGTAGGTTTCTCATTTCTTCTTGCATTGATAGTTGGTCTTCATAGAAATGTTGCGTTTCCAAAAGATTATATGCTTCTTTTAGCGTTTCGGCTCGCCCCTCACTAATCAATTTCCACAAACGATAAATTTCTGAATAATGATAAAATTTCGCTGGAAAACCGTTAAGACCATTTTGATATTCGGGGTTGCTTTTTTCTTGCATAAGAATATCCGTTGACCCATCGACAGACCTTTTTAACTTTCCTTGTTTGCTAAATTTCAAATATAAAAATAACACAGTAAGACCACCAAATACGAGAAGTCCTCCAACTCCGCCAAATTGATTACCCGTCATAATAGCCTTGTCTCCATCACCCACCATACTCATATAACCAATAGTAAACACCACACAAATACCAATCGGTAGCCACCATTTCTTTTTTGCTTTATCGTATAAATCCTGATTTCTACGCAAATTGTTTTCTGCAATCGCTACTGGTGCTGTCACATGACGTAATCCCATCAGATAATTTAAAATTTCATCTCTATTCACTCTTTTTTCCTCCATATAAGTTAATAATTATGACCATGTATCAGTATATTTTAATAACCAGTACTATATTGCCAATAACCACCCTTAGTTATTTCTTCATGTTGTTCATTAATGATAATATTAACTTGATAGTTCCATGGACATGTTTTCCATGTTCAACAAATAATTTATAATCTGTGAATTTAGTAGTAGTTGTCCAACTATTTCCCCCACAATTACATTCCCATTCAAACTGACGTTTATCTGTCACATTTTGAATTCTATTTGATGTTGGAGATATAGTTATCCATACTCTATCCACAAATGGTGGATGAGGTGTATTATTTATTATAGCATCAATTAGTCCATTTTTAAATGTATAAGGCATATATTCTTTACTGATTTCTGTTGCCAAATTGTTGTCATTAGTTTCTCTGCTTTATCAGACGGATTCAATGTCGTTTTGCTCTTGAACTTCCAAGATTATTCGCCTCCGACATCTTTTTAAACTTCCAACACATACTGTATGCCGAAATCCGTGTGTCACCTTCAGAACAATCCAGCACCTCCGCATAAGAATCAACAAACGATATTATCTCATTTTCTATAAAAAGGGACGCGCCATATATATCTGCTCCATAGTTGTCACCTGACGGTTTCAAAGTCAGCGAGGTGACCCCTTCAAATACTAATTCTACTGTATCACACCATTGGCTATCTATAATCATATTGACTTTACGCACACTCGCTGTTACGTACATGGAGTTATCATTGTCAACATAAGCCCCACGCATAAAAATGATGTGCTATCGCAAATAATTCCTTACCAATACCTCTTCATCACTTCCGTTCGTCTTCAGACTTAAAAACTTAATTCCGTATTTCTCCATGATTTCTTTTTTCATTTTATCTTTAACTAATTGTTTCGGATTATTTTCATGGAACGCAAACCCATCCACCTCAATTGCTAACATTGGCTGGTTATCAAATTTGTTATAAATGACAAAATCGATTCTTGCATTATTCTTAACATATTTTAATTCTTCCGCTGTCAGTAACTTTGTATCTCTAAGCATCTCTTTCACTTTAATCTCATTAGCATATCGATACTTTTTGTTTTCTTCATCCTCCAGAATATTCCTAATCATATTTTCCGTCAAATTTTCGGAGTCTAAACGCGATTTCCCCCAGTTAGTACTCGCACGTAATTCAATCAGAACATCTTTATAATCTGAATATAGTAAATCGAATATAGAACGAATATTACTCTGAAACAAAACACTATCTTCTTCGTAATACTCCATATATCTTATCAAATCGTTTATTTCACCATTCGCTTCTTTAAAGACATCAACGCTCGATACCAAAACAAATTTTTCTTTCGCCCTAGATACTGCAACATTCATCAAACTCGCATCATCAACGAATTTCATTCGGTGTTTACTTACTCGCTTTTTATCTAGAACTGTAGAAAATAATATAATGTCACATTCTCTACCCTGGAATTTATGAACTGTATCTTTTTGGAAAGAAGCCGGAAAATATTTCTCAGCTCTATTGGCCTGTCCTCTGAAAGGAGCAATAAATCCAAATTCCTTGTTGCTTTCAAAATCAATCTCCGCCGCTGCTAAAAATTCATCATCAATTAACGAATCCAACTCTCTAACATTAGTGATTTTATTTACTGCCCGCTCACCGTATCTCATATGATTGCCCTCGACAGTCCTTATCAGCACCAACGGTTTTTCACACTCATTCTTAGTATGACAAATCAATCCGCCATCATAATACTTTTTATTACAGAACGATATTATTCGATGATGACAGCGGTAATGCTCTTTTAACAACACCGAAGGTGCGTTTTTCTTAAATATTCGATCCATTGCTGATAGCAAATTCTGTGTTTGGTAATTATAGTCTTCCGAAATACCGAATTTTTCATGCCATATATCATATTGTTCATCGCTGATACTATTGTCAGGGATATGCGGCAACTGTTTCAAATCCCCGACCACCACCGCATTTTTCGCGGTCCCTAATGCGATAATACCCGGGACCAATTCTATCTGGGATGCTTCATCAAATATAACGTAATCAAAAACATGATCCTGTGCTTTAGACTTACTAATAGCGTGGGTAGTTGAAAGAATAATTGGGTACTCCTTGATAAACCCTTTGAATTTGTCACTGCGAATATAATCTCTATCACTAAAAATTTGCCGCTCACTATTACGTCCGTATATATCAAATAAATATGCTTGGAAATATTGTTTTGACTTCTCTACCAGAGCCTCCACTTCTCCATCAAAATCATACTCATCTAGCCATTTTTCCAGCTCTTCTTTTTGCTTTTTCAAATCCCAAATCACTTTATTATAGTACTCATCTTTAAGCTTTAGTAATATTGCATCCATATCGTCAAACTGCTTGTAATCATATATTCCGTATTTGAGAAAGACACCAATTTTTTTTATAATGTTTACTTTATCTATCTCCATGACATCTAACTCGATTATTAATTCCAAAAGTTTACGTTTATCTATATTAAAGAGGCTGAACCTCTTTAATTTTTTTAAATCTCCACTTTCTAAATACTCATTGAAAAAATTGTATTCATGTTCATATTCGCCCAATCGCTCTTTGGCATCAGATAATTCATTTTGCTTTACCAACAACTCCTTTAGTTTGTTTTCATGACCCTTTATTTCCTCTTTTAGCTCTTCTTTTTCTTCGCTTTCCTTTTTCCACGATGATAACTTTTCTGGATAATTCGGTTGCTCCGAAAAGAACTTCTTTTTATTTTTACTTTTACCCAATAAAGCAATTAAAAAACCATACTCTTGTTTTTCCATCTTTTCCAAAACATTCTTCACTGCTTCATTGTTGCTTGAAACCACCGCAATGTTTTTTTCACGCATGATTAAATTCGCCAAAATATTCAAGATAGTGGCAGTTTTTCCAGTTCCTGGAGGTCCCTGAATAAGCGATAGCTGATTGGTATAAACATTATATATAGCTTCCCTTTGGCTTATATTAATTCCAAACGGATATATGGTAAAGTCATCATCATCCTTCAATCGATGTGTTTTCCTAGAGAAAAAGCAATCAAGCGCCGTTCGGTCTGTGATAACAAGACTATCCAATTGCTTCTTTAAATAATCCTCCGCCTTGTCTGTCATTGATAAATCTTTAATTTTAGCAATTTCCCTGTAATAATCTAAAAGCGCCTTATAGTCCCCAACCTTGTTTATTTTCACTTCAACTGCCTCTTTTGCATAAACAAAAAATTTCTCACCGCCCCTAAATTTGACCTTAACCCACTTTTCAAAATAATATAGTGTCTCTACATCCTTTATCTCTTCCTTTATAAATACTAAATTATTCTGACCACTTTTTATTTTTCTTTTTGCTACCTCTATTTTCACATTGCTGCTTTTATAATTCAGTTTCTTACCTGTCCTTGTCACCACTCTTACGATATTGTCCCCAATCAATACTATTTCTCTGGGATTTTGAACCATCTCCTCTTTACAAATTAGCAACTCATCATCTGCCAACTCCACTTTCCTTTTTGGCGAAACCTCAATATCTTCTTCAGAAATTTCCTCTTTTTCGCCATTCTTATAAATCACCACATATTTTGTATCTGGCTTAATATAATAATTTTTAATCATATGGGTTTTGTCTACATCGTTAATTACTATTTTCTCTGCCATGTCTCTCTCTTTCTTGACCTTGCTAAATGCAAAACACTGCATACAGTGGTACCGACTTAATATTATTCTCAAAGCCAAAATTTTTACCAGAAATTCTCATAGAATACTTTGGCTTGTACTTTCGTACAAACATAGCAAGGCTTTTTGATTTTGTTCGGGTTCCTGCCTTCACCTCTACTGCAAATATATCTTCACCTTTTTGCAATACAAAATCTAGCTCTGCTGTGCCTTCTGTAGTCCAATAATATAAACTATATTTTTTTGTGGCAAAAGCTTGTGCAACATAATTTTCAGCCATTGCTCCCAGAAATGTATTGTCGATTTTGCCCATAGATAAAATGGTTTGTTGCGAAATCCCACTTTGCATCGTTAATAATCCAACATCACTCATGTACAATTTGAAACTGGCCAAATCTCTATAAATTGAAAGTGGCATCAGGCCTTGCTCAATTCGTTCACACTTAAAAACAATCCCCGCGAACTGCAACCAATCAAGTGCCGCCCCGAAAATTGTTGCTGTTCCTCCGCGCTGCGCTAACTTATATTGGAATTTTTTATTATCTTTTGCCAATTGAACTGGTATCGAATTATAAGCAGCACGAATCTTCACACTTTCTGCGTTAGTCGCGTATTTCGACATGTCCGCGATATAATCATTGACAATTTTATTCTGCACATCAGTTACAGTTACCAAGCTCCCCAGCTCAATATATGTCAGCGTTGCTCTTGGCATTCCTCCTACAATTAAATAAATCTTAAATAATTCCATCGCCCTTTCATGTAGTGCCAAAGGCAATGGTTCATCAATCTTAAAGGCACGTTTGATTTCCTCACAAAGCTTGTCCTCTTTCGATGCCCACAAAAACTCCTCGAAATCCATCGGGAAAAGTGTCATCGAGTCTACGTTTCCAACTGGAAATGAATACTGCTCGCGATTAATTGCAACTCCTAGCAAACTGCCCGCACAAACGATATGATATTCTGGACTTTTCTCATTAAAATACTTAAGTGAAGTAAGCGCCCTCTCACATGACTGGATTTCATCAATAATGATTAATGTCTCTCCTGGTAATATTCTTTCGTTTATCTCTGTTTCAAGAAAGCGAACGATACGTTCTGGCTCAATGTTTTCGTCAAAAAATGAACTCACTGCTTGATTGGTCTCCAGATTTACATATGCGATATTTTTATAATACTTTTTCCCGAACTCGCAAACAGTGTATGTCTTGCCAACTTGCCTTGCCCCATATATCAATAGCGGCATGCGATTACTCTTTTTGTTTTTCCATTCAATAAGCTTCTCCGTTATCCTACGTCTCATTTAGAAACACCTCCATCTGATACGTCTATTGTAGCCAGTTTTGACTTTTAAGTCAATAAAAATCAAAATATTTTGACTTTTTCCGACTTAAAAGTCAAAGTTGTATTGTTTTTAGCAAACAAACAGCAGACAATCATATCTATTGTCTGCTGTTTGTTTAATTGTCGGACGGAACCTTATTAAGCGTGTGAATTAATAATCGTGAAATAAATCCAATAATAATTCCACTTACCACCGCGGATATCAATAATACATGTATCATCAGCAATATAGAAGAGTTTTGAATCACGCAGACCGCAAGTAGTATTTGACCAATAATATGGGCACTCGCTCCTCCAACAGAAATTCCAAAAATAGTGAACTTATTTGATTTTTTCAATATAATCATTACTATGGCACTAAGAATTCCTCCTACTAATGCATACAGCATGGCAGAAATCCCTGAAAACAACAGTCCTGCCAAATCTACTAGACGCTGGATATTCCGTCTTTGTATCAAGAATATGATGATGCCTAATACCATCTTGCTCAAATCCGTCAATAGCAATTTTATATCTTTGCATACTGATTCCCCAAAATACAAATAATACTTTTTGAATTTTGATGCTACCTCTTTAATAACAGTAAGCTTATTTGTTTGGATTCATTGCAAAAACTGCCTTTTTTTCTTTATTTTACACATGTTATTTTGTCTTACTGATTTTTTGTTGCCAAATCGTTGCCAGTAAACTGCAATTTGACATTCTCAAAGAAAAAAGAAGCGACAACGAAGTTGGCATTTTCTTTTTCTGGAATGTCACCGACAGAATTGTAAATAACACGAAGTGTTATGACACTTGCGTCAAGCAAGTGAATTCTGGAGGTTATAACCCAAAGCGTAAACTGCAATTTTTGATATGCTTTTTTTGCAAAATACCTATGATGTTCGCTGAACGGAAAATACTAAATGCGGCACATCGACATTGCGATAATGTTTAGTGAATGCTCCGCAAACACTCATGCCATTTTT
>JGI994J12354_10006023_pt1 | contig 10244 bp, 6 predicted proteins | sample IntmicLarv3ML3BL_FD_12354 | JGI IMG/M metagenome (IMG submission 12354)
AGAAAATCCGGTCGGTCCACCATGTCAATAAGGCAATTTTCCACCCCATGATAGCAGGGAATCCAATCCCATGGCGCGTGATGAATTTCAGCGCCGCAAAGCCGGACAGGTAATATTCCGTTTAAAATATCCTCCGCCTGTGCTAACTTTTCCGCGTCGTCCTCCGGATAGACCGTAATTTCGGAAGGATGCACTTTTTCAAGAGCCGCCTCATCGGCAAGCTGGTCGTTATAGGCGTGAGATACAATATTATTATTTATATCTGTGGCAATTTGCGTATCATTGACAGACAATCCGAAACCCGATGAGGAAAACGCCTTGCGAATCGGATAAAAATTTTCCGCCACTGTATCACAGGGAAAATGCTTCCAGCGGAAAATATGCCGTCGAAAATATGTTTCCATTTCGCGCGCGAACGGGTCGGATGAACAAAGGGCCAACTCGCTCTCCGAGGCCATTTCATGCCACGGAATTTCGTCAACCAGCACCGGCGGCCGGACAATTTTCAAATCGTTGGTATCCCTCATCCGATTCATGCGTTCCTGTTGAACCTCCTGTGCGGCAATTTCCGCGTAAGCCTTCGCCAACTCTCTCAATAGGTTTTTTTCCTCTGTTGAAACCATTGCGGCACCTCCGATTTTCGCTGTTTATTGATAAATTCCCTCTTCGAGCCAAATATGGTGCATCATCTCATAACGCTCAAGAGGAAGACCAGTATACACGCAGTTCGATGTGCAGAAAATGAAACCCGGTTCGCTCATACCCTCGCGAAGACATCTGCGTATATCTTCCGCACATTCCTCTTCGGTTCCGGTTTGCAAAAGTGCGCAATTCACATTGCCGCAAAGTGCCATTTTCCCCTTTACCGCTTTCTGCACGGCAGGTATGGTTACGCCTCCCTGCGGGTCAAGCGAATGCAGTGCGTCCGGTCCGCACTCAATCAGCTGGTCAAGAATCGGCATAATATTACCGTCGGTGTGCTTTATCGTACGGAAACCGAGCGAACGGTAGACATCAATTACCCGTTTTAGGTAAGGCGCGATAATTTCCGCGAAAATATCCGGACTGAAAAACGGATTGATGTTGAAGCAATAGTCCGAGCACAGCGCAAAGCCGTCTAAAAGTCCCGGCCTTGAAGCGAGAGTTTGTGCCATGTTTATACAGTTTTGAAGCCATTGCTCCTCCGTTTCCTTTAGTGCGGGCATGTCCTCGGCAAGCCGTACGGAAAAATCCAGCATGCTGTCACCGTCCGGAATAGAAAAGGTTGGGTCACCATGCATCATGAGAAAAAAGCGGTCACCTGTTTTTTCCCTTATCCGCTCCATAACAGCCATCTGTGCTTTCAGAATAGGCGGGTCGGATTGCACGAATATCGCGTCGTGATTATATTTATTTGCGATATCTATATAAAGGTCGGCCATATCGTTAATTTGCAAAATTTGTTCCTTAATGCTCATTTGGTTCCACTGAAAATAATTCCGGTGTGTCGGATGCACCTTTCCAAGCACTTCCATAGTAAGGAAAAAATTAAGCTCAAAAATCGGAACATGACCCTTTATCGGTTTACGGTCAAGAGCCGCTATAAAACGTTCTCTCGGCTGCATAGCTATTCCCTCTTTCGTAAAATCAAAGTCTTACCAAATACTCAACCCTTTACCGATCCCACTACAAGGCCTGTAACAAAATATTTCTGCAAAAACGGATATATCGCCAGAATGGGTATCATAGAAATGACCAGCTTGGCAGCATTGAAGTTATTGCTCGAAATATCCTTTATCCTTTGCAGCTGCTCCGCCGTCATATTCGGAGTAGTATACGCGTTTGTATCAATGGTGAACATTTTTAAATATGACTGCAACGGCAGCTTGCCGGGCGATTCAATGAAGATAAGGCCATCGAAGAAGTTGTTCCAGTGCCCTACCATTGAAAACAGCGCAAGCGTCGCAAGGCAGGGTATCGCGAGAGGAAGAAATATACGAAAAAGCACGATCCACGGTGATGCGCCGTCAATACGCGCCGCTTCGGACAATTCCTCCGGTAAACCCCTGAAATAATTCATAAGGACGATGATATTAAAAATCGGTATCGCGCTGGGAAGTATCAGCACCAGGAAGTTGTCCATCATTCCCAGCTTGCTTATAAGGATATAGAAGGGTATCAGGCCTCCGCCGAAAAGCATTGTAAAAACCATATACCACATATACCAGTTTCTCTTTGGAAAATGGCGCGTGCTTTTTGAAAGCGGATACGCCATCAACACAGTGAAAACCATGTTCAGCAGTCCGCCGGATATAACACGCATTACCGAGACAAAAAACGAAACGAAATACTGTTTATCTTCAAGTATCGCTTTATATGCCATTGTGGTGAAGTCTATCGGGATAAAGGTCACTGTTCCCGATATTGCCGCTGTTTTACCCGATAATGAAAGTGCAACAGTATGTACAAGAGGGAGCAGGCAGCTTAGTGCCAATATAGTTGTGAAAGCATAAGCGAACGCCAAAAATATCCTTCTTGAAATGCTTTTGCGCTCAACCAAGAGAAAACCTCCTCGTGATATGATTTAACCCGATTTTCTATATTTTCATGCGGAAATCCATCAGAAAATACGGTAGTTTGAAAATTTACTGGCCAGAAAGTAGGACAAGGATATTAACAGCGCGCTCACGAGTGACTTCAAAAGACCAACCGCGGCACCGAAGCTGAATTGAAGACGCTCAAGACCCATGCGGAAAACATAGGTATCTATGATATCCCCGGTTTTGTAAACAATCGGGTTATACATATTGTATATTTGGTCAAAGCCCGCGCTGAGGATATTACCGAGGCTAAGTGTCGTCAAAAGTATTATTGTAGGCACGATTGCGGGAAGTGTAACATGCCAGCATCTTTGGAACCGGTTTGCACCGTCTATCACGGCCGCCTCATACAGGTTCGGGTCAACCGCGGTAAGAGCCGCAAGATATATAATAGTTCCGAATCCAAAGCTTTTCCATGTATCCGTGAGTATGATTATCGGCCGAAACCAATCGTTGCTTCCCAAAAACATAATCGGTTCGAAGCCGACGCTTTTCAATAAGTGATTAACAACACCGCCAAGAGACAGTACATTGATAAAAATTCCGCCAAGAATTACCCATGAAAGAAAATGCGGCATATATACGACAGTTTGAACAACACGTTTGTATGTCTTTGAATGCAGTTCATTTAAAATCAACGAAAAAACAACCGGTACAATGATACCGAGTATCATCTTGAAAATAGCAATGATAAGGGTATTATTAAGTATCTGCAAGCTGTCGGGCATTTCAATCATCCGTTTAAAATGCTCAAGTCCTACCCATTCGGAGTTAAAAAAGCCCTTGGCAGGCACATAATTTTGAAATGCCATAACGACGCCGATGAGAGGTAGTGTAGCGAAAACAAATAAAATTATAATCCCCGGCAGGAGCATCATATGGTAGGACAGGTTTTCAGTATCCACCGCTTTCTTTTTTTTCATGGGTTTAACTTTATATGCGGCTTTTGTGTTTACCATAACATTTCTCCTTTCAAAAGTTCGCTCGTTAAGGTAATTGCAAAACACGGCAAGAGTAGAGTCCCAATTTCCGAAGATTCGCTTTCAGCACCGGCAGGATTAGAAACAGGAACCCTTGCCCGACATCTTGTATCGCAACTCGAATATTTGTCTGTATTTTGTAGGGATAGGGCTCTGCTCTATCCGAAAAACAACGTTTCGCAATTGCCTGGTTCGCGCGGTCAGTCACGGGATACAGAGAGCTTAATTCCTCTCTGTATCCCCATAATGACAAGATTCCGGTTTAATTTTATTTCATTCCGTGTTTAGCACGGTAGTCAGCTATTTCGTCCAGGATTTCCTGACCGCCGGAGGAATGCCATTGGCTTGCAAAGTTGTCGAAGTAGCTGACAGGTTTTTCACCCATGATAATCTGGACAATAGATTCGACCTCCAGCTTTGCCAGCGCCGACCACTTGCTGTCCATAGTTTTAGTCTGTCCATAGAAGGAAACAGGGACATATTTGATATTGTCCGCTACTGCCGCGCGTGTGCCGACAATACGGGACTGATAGGTCTGAACGTCAGCCCAGTTGGTGTTCGGCTTGGCGAGATATTTTTGGACACTTTCAAAAGCGCTTTTATAACCCGGAATTTTCAAGACGCTCGAGTCATTCGCTTCAAGGGCATTTTCAAAGTCCTTATAAATTCTTCCGAGTGCATCACTGAAGGCGATAGATCNAGTTCAATCGGCATAGCGTTCCAAGGCGGGAATTCTTCATTAAATTCCTCATAAGCTGCCGCGCCGTCCTCTCCGTAACCGCGGAGAATCTCATATTGTGAATTCAAAGCCTTGATAATGGCTTCCGGATGCTTATATCCCTTGCGCACAACCAAAATACCTTTAAGAGGGTCATTTTCGGGAACGGATAAATTACCGCTTGAATTTACCGGAGCAGAAAGAGCTATCCAGTCGGCATTTGGATTGTTCTGGAATGTGGAAGTAACTCCGCTCGCCGGCCACCACATACCGAAATGCATACCGAGACGTCCCGAAGCTAACAAAGCATCGTGGTCATCGCCTCTTCTGAGGGCAAATTCCTTGTCAAGCACGCCCTCTTTATAAAGATTGGCGAGAATCTGAAGAACCGGCTTCATTTCAGAAGCAACCGAACCGTATGTGGGTTTGCCGTCCTTCATTAACCAATTGGCCGGATAGGCACCCATTGATGAAAATATGGTATCAAATCCCATGCGGCTTGCATAACCGCTGTAAACATTCGAGTTGCATGACATACCTACCGTATTACCCGGGCCGTTTCCGCCGGGATCTTTTTCTACAAAGGCTTTTGCAACGGCAATTACATCATCCAATGTCTTGGGTTCTTCCATTCCTACCGTATCAAGCCAGTCCTTCCGTATCCAAAGAACATTGTGTCCGGCGTGACCTATGGGAGACGGAATTCCCATGATTTTGCCGTCAACCGTTACTTCCTCGAACGGAAGTCCGTTAAAGCTGTCGAACTGTTCTTTTAAAAACGGCGAAATATAATTGTTATATGAACTGGTCATATCCTGAATCAAATCATTTTCCAAAAGCTGATTGAAAATATTTCGGTCAACAAGCATAACATCGGGAATATTGTTGTTTGCTATCGAAAGCGCGATTTTCTGCTGATAAAGCTCTCCGTTAACTTCCCATGCGACCTTTGTTTCGATATTCATATGCTCTTTCACATAATTTGTATAGGGATTGTTTTCATACGTTTGCCCCGCGGAAAACATACCAGGCGAATTGACAACCCCTTTTGTAAATGTGACGGTCTCCGCGTAAGGTGTATCTGCGTCCACAGCGAGAGTGTAATCGCCGGAATCATCTTTACCGGAACCTCCTCTGCATGCTGAAAACGAAAGACAGATAAAAATGCTGAGTAGTATTGCCAGTATTCTTTTCATCATAATTCTCATCCTCCTGATAAATTTTATTAATATCATTAGTAACGCCGGTCTTTTCGAAGTTATGGACTTTGCTTTAACAGAACCGTCACTATTCCGTTCTTTTTCATTGGTACGGTGAGCGTATTGTTCGAAATTCCCAACTCGCTTTGCGCGTCCTCCATCAGGTTGCACAGCCAAGCTTGTTCAAATTTACCGGAATTCACCGTAAGTGTCACATTCTTCTCGCTGTCTGTCATATTCCTGAGCCGGACGATGATTCCGCCGCCGGATTCGGCCTGCTTGATTGTTTGTACAGTCACTTCCGTCTCCGATAAGCTGCAGAAGGAATAGGTCAATGGGGACGCTTCGCCGCCTGTCGGAGCAACCGCCGCGGCAACCAATGGCTGGCGTGCAGACTGTCCGAATTGTGCAGATTCAGCGGAATTGTATTTCTCCGAGCTGGTCATGGAAAAACGGAAGGTCATATTGCCGCCCTGCGACGGTTTATGATTCGTATGCCAGTGATTGTTGAATATGTAGCCGAATATGGTACTTTCATCAAGTGAGAACGGCTGCGCCCATAAATCGAAAGCTGGTCCCGAAAGGGTAATAAGCGGATTGTCAATTGCCGTCCATGTTACAGCAACATCCTTACCGTCAATCTGACCCTCAACCGCCGTGAAATCCTGTGTACCGTACCAGTCGAACCGGGTGTGTATCTGGCCGTCTGTATCTGGTCTAAAGACGCCGTCCGGGATATCAATATGGAATCTGTGTTTGTTGAAATTGAACGGAAATGTGAAAAATCCGTATTCCTTGTCATATGTCTCCGTTTTATTCAGTTTATTGTTAAAATCAATCCGTTTTATATCGTCATGCAGCAGTATCTCGGTCACAACCTCCGGGGTGTTGTACGCCTTTGTCTTTATAACCAGAGCCTTGCCCGCAGGCCGGTTTTCCACTGTGACGGTCACCGGGTCTGTTCTGTTTTTATGAGTAACATCCTCCGGCGGCCAAGCTGAAGAACTCTTATAGGCGAAATAGACATATTGATTGGCTTGGTAAGGAGCGTCCTGTTTGACCAATTCGCAGTTAAGCGTTTTATCGAAAATACTGGTTACGCCTCCTGTGGTGCCGTCTACCTGAACGGAATAAAACTTATTGCTTAGTGTCATTGCCGCGGCGTCGTAAACAGCACCCGACGATGTTGTCCGGTTAAGCTCTCTCTCAGGAATGATTTTATATCCGAGTGCAGGAACATCCTCCGCGCGGAAGGTTACGCTCTTTCCGCTGCTCGTTTTTCCTTCGACCCACGCCGAAACAGGCTTACTTGTGGGATTGTATACAACCAGCGACGGTTCGGTTACTTTCAGACCGGCTGCCAGATTCTCTACGCTTTTCACCAATAACCCGGTGGCTTGATTATCCGCAGAAACGGCATATCCCTGTTTGATTTCCCACATTTTCTTCACAAACGGACTATCCGGACCTGACGCTTCCCAGTCCGCGCCCCAGCTATGCTCGTTATAAAACGATACATTTCGCCAAGCGGCCGCAAAATCTGTTGTGGGCAATGTCGGCTGACCATTTATCGCGTTGATAGCATTCAGCTTCTCGGCGCTTGTGAGCTTTTCCGACGCGTCCCGCACCATCGCGGATTCAACGGCCGAAGAGCCTACACCATTTTCCCAGCCGCCGCCGGGATGTCCGGAATAGGTCGGTATGGTTCCTTTCCAGTCTTTTTCTATATCTTCAAAGAAGGACGGACCCGCGGTAAGATGGATTTTGGGTGAAACATATTTTTCGTTCCACTCTTCAATAACCGGCAACAAGGCCGGATTAAAGTTACGGTTATCTACGTCCAAGCCATATGCGAGGACAGCGTCGGACATGTAATTCTTCCTGTCAAACCGCTCCAAAAACTCTTTTATTCTCGGCTTGGCATCCTTGACGCTTTGATGCAGTCCAAAATAGAGACCCGCGCCGTAACCTATATAATCATCCTGAGCCGTACCTATGCCGCAGGATTGCCATGTCAAAACCTTTTCGCCGTCGGGTCCTTCCCAATAAAACGGCGTTTCCGCCATAGTCTTGGCGTAAGCATCGGTACCCGCCCGGTTCATACCGGAGATGAAATATTTCACACCGCTGCCCGCAAGGAGTGACGGAAGAGTCATGCTGTATGTCGGAACATCTGCGCCCGATGCGATAACTGACGGGTAATCATACTCCTTCGATTTCGCGTGAGACGGGTAGAGATCACGTATAAAGCTCTCGTGTGAAGATACGGCATCAAGTTGGGTCGCAAATCTCTTTGAGATGCTCAAACGGCCCTCTTTACGCATTTTTATAAACGCTTCTTTTTGTTCCGATGTCATAATTTCAAAAAGATAGTCCTCGTACATGGACACTTCGGAGGCATATTGAAAATCTGGATATTCTTCCATCAAATCAATAGCTTTTAAAATATTATCATTCATCGTATCTCTGATAAAATCCGAGGGAGCCGTATATCCGTTATCCACATGAATTGATGAATAAAGATAGAGCCGCCAATCCCGTGCGGGTTCGACCTTCGTTTTCGCTTCCTTGGACTTATTTCCGCTGTGAATAACTGCCTTGAGCTCGGTCGTTTTGGCAGAATCATCCACAGGAAGCTCGACACTTACAAGTCCCTTGGCATCTGAAACGAACGGAACCTTGACATTTCCGCTTCCGGAATTGAAGCTTACATATCCCGGAGTCAACGGCTGTGTGATATTACCCGCGGCCTCCACAATATGCTTGTTCTTTCCGTCTTCGTTGATGACGAACGCCGTGGGGGTCAGTATGAACCCTTTTATATCGGCCTCCGGCCACACCTCGCCGGAATCATAAGAAAGACTTACCGCGTCATATATCGCCCAAGAGCCTGTTAAGGCATTAAGCCTCAGCGTGTTTTCTCCCTTTTTTAAAATTTCGGCAGGGAAGCGGATTTCCAGCACATACTCCGTTCCCAAATCCGGATTTTTCATCACAGCATCGCTCTTTCCGTTCGGAAGCTGCCGCGTGAATATGCCGTCATTTATCTGAACTTCGAAATTCGGGGCATTTCCGGCGCCGGGTTGTATACCGACAAAGTCGATTCTCAGTGTATAGGTGCCCTTCGGTTTTTGGGTCAAATCAAAAACAATCGTACACGGATGGGGTCCCTCCGCAAAACGTGTATCGACATAATAGTCAGTATTTTCAAATTTATCTTTTGCCGCCGTATAATGGGGATAATAATGAGGATTGGTACCTTCGCCTGCCCATGCCCAGTCTGTCGGACCCGGATGAATAAAGGGCCACTTGGTTGAGGGTTCGTCTTCACCCACATGAAAAACAACAGGTTCAGCAAAATCATTCTTAAAAGCCGCATGATTACCGGAAATCGCAAACTCGGCATAATCGTTATCAAACTCTCCAATCTGCCATATAAGTCTTTCATTAGGAACCCATGGCTTTGGAGGATTTGCGAAAAACATCATGTAGACGACATTCAAACCAATCATTAATACAATTGCAATAAAGGCCGCTATAAGAACCGAGGCCGTCTTTCGGTCAATCTTAAAAATCGCACTTGATAATTTCATACATTAATCTCCTCATTGTAAAAATCAGTCCGTAAAAATTCCGATTCGCCTTTTTTCGTGAAAAATATAGCTCTATAATTATTATAATTTGCTGCCGGTTGTCTGTATATAATAAAATTTTCAGCTTTATGTTAATTATTTCATTAGATTTTGCTTACCTCTGGAATAATCCCGGAATCTTTGATATTCTTTGTAAAAAGACAAATAAAAAAGAATAACGAAGAACACTTTTGCTTCACGGCTTCAAGCACTGCACATACTGATAATGTAAAAAACATCAGTATTGCAGATAAAACGAACCAAATATGTTAAGATAAATTAAACAGAACGGCGAAAAAGCTCAGCAAACCGCCGCTTTAAATGTTATCAGAAACATTCTTTAATGGAGGGAAATATATGTACCGTTTGATAGTTGTGGACGATGATTCTAATGAACGCGAAGGGTTGAAATATCTTATAGCTTTATTTGACCTGCCGTTTATGGTTACAGAGGCGTCGAACGGTAAAGACGCGTTGGCCAAATTCGAATCGGCCGACTTTGCCTGTCTTATCACAGATATAAAAATGCCTGTTATGAACGGGCTTGCGCTGTGCGAGGAAATACAGGCAAAAAATCCCGATATGATAAAAATTATTTACAGCGCGCACAGTGATTTTGAATTCACAAAAAAAGCCATCCAGATAAAAGTGGATGACTACATTTTAAAACCGATTATTCCCGATGAGTTTTTACGCGTCATGCGCGGTGTCGCCGCAAGGCTCGGCAAAGCGGAAAGCCCTCAATTCACGGAGGATTCTTCGCCCGACTGCAATTCCGATTCCGAACAGGACGTACTGTCTGAAACCGGCAATCACAAGTATGTTATCAAACAAATAACCGAGTATATTGATAACAACATACAAAATCATATCGGTTTGGATGACATCGCCCACCATGTGTATTTATCCCCCGGTTACCTTAGCACCTTTTTCAAAAAAGAAACCAATAAAAGCATTGTCCAGTATATTACAATTCGCCGTATGCAAAAAGCCAAGGAAATGATAATGAACAGCAATATCTCAATTAAAAAAATTGGGCAGGCGGTCAGTTACCGAAACACCTCTTATTTTTGCCTCCTTTTTCGGAAGTATTACGGAATTACCGCTCAGCAGATGCGAGAAAGGCCGGTGCGTGA
>JGI994J12354_10006024_pt1 | contig 10242 bp, 8 predicted proteins | sample IntmicLarv3ML3BL_FD_12354 | JGI IMG/M metagenome (IMG submission 12354)
TTTCACACATTTTAAGCCCTTTACCCAACCGTCTTCTTCAATTACTTCTGTTGGATTCGTTAACAAATGGAAGATAACCCCTTCTTCCATCGCATGATGCACTTCTTCTTCTCTTGCAGGTAGTTCGGCCTCACTTCTTCTATAGACAATATTCGCCTCAGCGCCTAAACGAAGTGCAGTTCTTGCCGCATCCATAGCCACATTACCACCACCGATAATTGCCACCTTGCTTCCTGCCGCAATCGGAGTGTCATAAGTTGCATCAAACGCTTTCATAAGATTACTTCTTGTTAAATATTCATTTGCCGAAAATACACCATTGGCATTCTCACCAGGAATCCCCATAAACATAGGTAATCCCGCTCCAGAGCCAATGAATACCGCCTCAAATCCTTCCTCTTCCATTAACTGGTCAATCGTAGTTGCTTTACCGATAACCACATTGGTCTCGAAAGTCACGCCAAGTTCTTTGACCTTATCAATTTCTTTTTGAACGATTTTCGTCTTTGGTAAACGAAATTCTGGAATTCCATAAACCAATACACCGCCTAATTCGTGTAGTGCTTCAAATACAGTTACCTCATAACCCAACTTCGCTAAATCGCCTGCACAAGTAAGACCTGCTGGTCCAGAGCCTATGATAGCTACTTTGCGGTTGTTCTTTGTTTCGGCAACTTCTGGAGTGATATTATTCTCAAGTGCATAATCTGCAACAAATCTCTCTAATTTACCAATTGAAACTGGATCACCTTTAATACCACGTATACACAATTGTTCACACTGTGATTCCTGTGGGCAAACACGTCCACAAACAGCTGGAAGTGCAGAGGATTTCCCAATTACTTTGTAAGCCTCTTCTATATTTCCTTCTTTTACCTGTGAAAGGAATCCCGGAATATCAATAGCTACAGGGCAACCTTGTATGCATTTTGCATTCTTACAATTGATGCATCGCTGCGCTTCTTCTACGGCCTCTTCCTGATTATATCCATAACAGACTTCTTCAAAATTAGTTGCACGTTCCTTCGCATCTTGTTCTCTGACTGGAACTCTCTTAAACATATCTGCCATTATTCGTCACCTCCGCAATTTCCACATCCACCATGATGTGTATCACCTTCTTGTAATTTCAGCATTGCACGTCCTTCTNCATCTTTATACATCAATTGTCTCTTCATCGCTTGATCAAAATCAACGAGATGTCCGTCAAATTCAGGGCCATCGACACACGCAAACTTAATCTCCTCACCTACTTGCAAACGACAAGCTCCACACATTCCCGTACCGTCTACCATAATTGGATTCATACTAACAATGGTAGGAAGATTTAATTTCTGTGTTGTAAGACAGACAAACTTCATCATAATCATCGGTCCAATTGCAACACAGATATCATAGTTCTTTCCTTCTTCATATAACTTTTCAATCTTCGTAGTAACCATACCTGCATGACCATAAGAACCATCGTCCGTACAAATATAAAGATTGCCAGCAACCTTTTCCATTTCTTCTGATAGGATTAGTAAGTCCTTTGTCTTAGCCCCCACAATTACATCTACTTCCACACCTTGTTCGTGTAACCACTTCACTTGAGGATAAACAGGTGCTGTTCCAACACCGCCTGCTACGAATAAAATCTTCTTTTGCTTCAGTGATTCTATATCTTCTTCGATAAATTCTGACGCACATCCAAGAGGACCTGTGAAATCTCGGAAAGAATCGCCTGCCTTTAATAGAGCCATCTTCTTCGTTGACGCTCCAATAATCTGGAATACAATTGTAATGGTACCTGCTTCTCGGTCATAGTCACAAATTGTAAGTGGAATACGTTCCCCAACTTCATCCATCTTTACAATAATAAACTGTCCTGGTTCACAATGTTTTGCAACTCTAGGTGCGGCTACATCCATTAAGAAAATAGTATCGGTCAATTGTTCCGCTTTTAAAATCTTATACATAGTATTTCCTCCTCGTTTAAAACTTTCTATTATCTATTTATAATATAGTAAATGACGAGCTTTTTCAAGATATGTGTCAGATTTTTGACAAAAAATAAGTTTCATAATTAAAGTACCTAATATAAATGAAATAACTTTTTCTAATCCCCTTAATTCTCCTCTTTCAAATACTCCCCATACTTATTGATAATCTCCGAACTATTTTGCTCATTGATAACAAACGACTCCACAGCATTGCCTTCTTGCACTACCACCACTCGGTCACACACTTCGATGATTTCTTCAATGTCTGCAGATACAAGTAGCACGGAAATCTGTTTTCGCTTGAGTGAGCTTATATCTTCGTAAAACTCTTTCTTAGAAATCATATCCATATATTGTGTAGGGTTCACCAATACCATTAACTCCGGCTCCGCAGCCAGTGCGCGGCAAAAGGCAACCTTCTTTCTCATCAACCACCCTGTCGGAAGCGATAGGTCTGTCATGTCTTCTTGCTTCTCTTGCATGAAGTATTCCATCATAATTTCACTTTTAATATACTTAAAGTCATTTCTATTCAAGAAACCAAAGCGTCCCCGGTGCTTTGCAATAACCGAAATCAGGATATTTTCTTCTAGGCTCATTTCCTCACACAAACTTTCCATTTCACTTACGATACCGATGCCTGTCTTTAACCCTGCCTTCGTATCCTTTAGCTTCACGGCTTGTCCATTAAATTTAATCGTGCCTTGGCTTGGCATGCCTTTTCCTGATAAAAGTTCATCAATCGCTGCCCCTGAATGCTTATTCCAATTCAGTATTCCAAGACTTTCATTGCGATAAACATGAAGGTTTAGGTTCTTTAACACACCGTTATAGTATACATTTTCAAAGGAGAGAATCTCCTCTAAGCCTATCCTTGCAGGCAAGGTTTGCGCCAGTTTCCCCTTCTCGATGGGGCGTCCCATCATCAAGGAAACTACCGTGTTGTCATCGATTTCATCTGTGATAAACTCTCCTACAGTGCTTCCTTGGCGCATCACAAACCAGCGTTCACAATATGGCCGGATACTATTTAGCGTTTGCTCAATCAGTATAATAGCTATTCCCTGTGCTTTGAGCATGGTAAATAATTCTGAGAAAAGCGCGCGTTTATTTTTCGCCAACGCACTGAGTACACAATCTAAAATAATGATACGAGCATGGTTCGCGACCGCCTTACAAATAGCCACCAATATCTTTTCGCGATAAGTCAACTCATAGACAAAGGTATCTACAGATAGGTTCATATGCATCGCTTGTAAGATTTCTTGTGCCCTTTTTCGGCAGTCTCTTGCATGATACAACAAAGATTTATTTGCGTTATCCTTGATATAAATATTCTCTGCTATCGTACAATCTGGCAGCAGATTAAACTGTGGGTCAATATAGAAGATACCCAGTTCATTTGCTTGTCGTACACTCGCAATTTCTACTTTCTCCTCTTGATAATATGTAACACCACTCGTATAGGGAAGGCGACCGTTAATCCCGCCTACTAAGGCCGTTTTCCCAGAATAATTAAGGCCTACAAGTCCAAGTATCTCGCCCTTAAATAGATTCAGTTTCGCATAATCTACCAGACGAATTCCCCCTACCGCAGTGATGATATTTTCCATTCGTAGAATCTCACACCTCATAGGCTTCCTCCTCTGATGATAACAAGGGGAGTATCACTTCTACCGAGGTCCCCACCTCTTTTGTACTCATAATATTCAAACCGTATTCTTCTCCTAGATGCAACTTAATCCGTTGATTAATATTAGGCAATGCAATGCCGATGTGATCCTTTGAATCTTTGAGCTGCTCGATTAAATTTTTCTCTTTCAACTTCTGATTGATGCTTGCAAGCCCCTCTTTGGAAATGCCACATCCATTATCTTGCACCTTAAGTAACAGCCTCTTTTGCGTGCGGTAGGCATGGATGTTAATTTCACATTGTCCCCTTTTTCCGTGTACTCCGTGAACGACTGCATTTTCCACAATGGGCTGCAAAAGTAGATTCAGCACACGATTTTCAAGCAGTACCTCTTCTTCAATCTTTGTGGTTAAGATGAATTTGTCTTTGAAGCGAAACTGCTGAATGGTCATATAATTTTCTACTAACTGAATTTCTTGTTTTAAGGATACCATCTTGGAATTACTCGCTGTCATTCTCCTTGACATCTTCGCCAATGCTTCCGTCATATTTGCAACATCGGTAATGCCATGTAAGATTGCATACCCTCGTATACTCTCCAACGTGTTATATAAGAAATGCGGATTCATCTGGCTTTGCAGCGCCATTAATTGAGCTTCTTGGCGTAGCATCTCTGAGCGATATTCCTGTTCCACATATCTGCGCTGTTCCTCATACAATTGATAGAAGGTGCGCTCTATCCAGATGCCCTTTTGTAGTTTTCTCAAGCGTCTTGAAATCTCTTCTTCCCCATTCATATCATGTAGCACCGATTCAATATTCATAATTGGGTTCACAATGAGAAGGTAATTGCTCAATATCACGACACACAGAATAAAAACAGTCAACAACACTTTCCTGTTTTCTAAGAACTCTTCCATCCATAGCATGGTAACGGGCAATACTACATTGACTAGCATCATCAAAATGATATAGGAAGTGCGGGGTTTGCTTATCGCATAACTTCTTCTCTTCTTCATTTTCTCACCTACCAATTTCAATCCATATGTCGCTTTCTATATTCACCTGGTGTAATCCCAACCAGCTTCTTGAATACTTTTGAAAAATAGCGCCCTTCTCGAAATCCTGCTTTCTCTGCAATTTCATTAATATTGTACTGAATATTTTTCAATAGCTCTTTCGCTATATCTACACGGTAACTGCTTACATATTCTTGAAAATTTCTACCCGTTTCTTTCTTAAATAAAATGCTAAAATACACACGACTTAGATTCACTTCTTGTGCCACCCTTGCCAAGGTAATCTCCTCGCTATAATGCTTGGCAATATACTTCTTCGCTCTACGAATCGCTGGGTTTTCCCCTGCTTGCCCTTCCAAAAGATAGCACTTTGTGTACTCTTCAAATAATTGATATAAGTGATTTTTAATATCCGAAATAGAAGTACATCTTGCAAAATGCTGCTCCCATAACGCTTCTAATTCTTCAAACTCCTCATGATAAGCCTCGCTTTTTTGCAAATAACTATAAAATATTCTTAAGATGTCTAGCGAAACTTGATGCAAGATTAAAGAATCTTCTTCCTTATAATTCTCTGCGCCATACAATTGATTTGACAAAAACATCTTGATTTTATTTTCATTCCAATCTTCCATATAGCTTTGTAACGCTTCCGCCTGCACCGTATCGATAACGACCCGCGGACGCCCTGCTTGTCTGCGCAGTAACGAGGCCTTATAAAGCCTTCCACATCCTAGAAGTATCTTCGCTTTCAATGCCCCTTCTACGGTATCTAATTCTTTGTAGCACTTTTGCCAATCGCAAAACTCCTCGCCAACTACAATCGTAAGATATACCGCCTGAAACTTCCTAAAACGATAATCTAACTCTTCTTTCCATAGATGAAATGCTTCTAAGGTAGACTCTTTTTTCGTCGCATCATAATTAAGCATACAAAGAATCTGCGTCTTTTGCTTCGTGAAAATCATTTTAAACGGCAAGTTCACCAAAGCCGACTCCAGGTATGTTTGTATTTCGTTCAAGCTATCTTCGGCAAGTTCTACATTCATGCGAACTTCCTTAATATGCAATTCCAACAACACAAATCGATAAAAAGTGTATGAAAAATCAAGGTGATATTTCTCTTGCATCACCTGTTCATTTTCATAGCTCCAATTAATTTTTCGCTCTCGCAACAAAGTCAGAAAATATTCCCGCAATTGTTGTGTCGTCGTTAATAACTTTCGGTCCTTCTTTTCTTGCTCTTGTTGCTTCGTATGTTCTTGTTCAAGGCGACCTTTGACCCGAAGCAAAATGGCCTCTAGCTCTTCTTTGTCAATTGGCTTTAGTAAGTAATCTTCTACATTATACTGAATCACACTCTTCGCATATTCAAATTTCTGATGGCCGCTTATCACGATAAATCTAAGTTTTTTGTTAATTTCACGAATCTGTTGAATCANGGTAATGCCATCGATTTCCGGCATGCAAATATCAACCACGACAATATCCGGCTGACAAGTTTGTATCTTCTCTAGCGCCTCTATTCCGTCCGAGGCTTCCCCTACAACTTCCATACCCAATTCTTGCCAGTTTACTAAATGACGAATCAATGTAATGACATAGTATTCATCGTCTACAATTAAAACTTTATACATATATCCTCTTCTCCGCAGACAAGGTCTTTTCTGAGAAAACCTATATTTGAATATCTGCTTTGACCCCTAACAAATCTTTATATATGTCCATCTTTGGTTGTATGATATTTGTTAAGAATGCTTCTACCTGCTCTTTTGCTCTTCCCACATATTTCTCTGGCTGCATTGTATCTTGCAACTCTTCTTTTGTCAAATTAAATGCCTCGTCTTGCGCAATCAACTCAAGCAAGTTATTGTCTAACCCTCGCTCTTTTACATTCTTTCCAGCTTCCATGGATAACTCTCGAATCCGCTCATGAAGTTCTTGTCTATCACCACCCGCTTTCACTGCGTCCATCATAATGTTTTCCGTTGCCATAAATGGTAATTCTGACATCAAGCGCTTTTTAATAACCTTTGGATACACCACTAGCCCATCCACTACATTTAAGCACAAATCAAGAATACCATCCGTTGCTAAGAAGCCTTCCGGTACACTCAATCTCTTATTTGCAGAATCATCTAACGTACGCTCAAACCACTGCGTAGCACTTGTAATTGATGCATTCAACGTATCAACCATCACATATCTTGATAACGAAGCAATTCGCTCACTTCGCATCGGATTGCGCTTATATGCCATTGCCGAAGATCCTATCTGTGACTTCTCAAAAGGTTCTTCCACCTCTTTTAAATGCTGTAAAAGTCTTATATCATTTGACATCTTATGCGCCGTTACAGCAATGCCTGCTAATACATTTAACACACGCATATCCACTTTTCGCGAATAGGTTTGTCCAGATACTGGATAGCATGAGGCAAAGCCCATCTTCTGTGCAATCATCGGGTCAATCTTATCAATCGTTTCCTGGTCACCGTCAAACAATTCCAAGAAACTCGCTTGTGTTCCTGTCGTACCTTTTGAGCCAAGCAATTTCAGGCTATCTTGCACATATTCTAAATCTTCTAAGTCCATCAAGAATTCCTGTAGCCAAAGGGTTGCTCTCTTCCCTACAGTAGTTGGTTGCGCTGGCTGAAAATGCGTAAACCCAAGTGTCGGCAAATCCTTATATTCTTCTGCAAATTTTGCTAACGTAGCAATCACATTCACTAGCTTTTGTTTTGTCAGCTCCAAAGCCTTTGACATCACAATAATATCTGTATTATCGCCTACATAACAAGAAGTTGCTCCTAAATGAATAATGCCTTTTGCCTTCGGACATTGGGCTCCATATGCATAAACGTGCGCCATAACATCATGTCTTACAACACGTTCACGCTCATTTGCCACCTCATAATTAATATCTTTAGCATGTGCCTTTAACTCCGCTATTTGTTCCTCTGTAATATCAAGCCCCAATTCCTTTTGTGTCTGCGCAAGTGCAATCCACAATTTTCTCCAGGTTCTAAACTTCATATCTGGCGAAAAAATATATTGCATCTCCTTACTTGCATATCTTTGTGACAACGGGCTGTTATATCTATCTTCCATATTTTCACCTTCACTTTCCTTTATTCAAATGCGCGACTTACATCTACCTCTGGAACTTCCATTGGATAGTTCCCTGTAAAGCAAGCATCGCAAAATGCCAATCCATCTACCATATCTTTTAAACAATGAATATCCATGTAGCCGAGTGAATCTGCTCCTATTTTCTTGCAAATTTCTTCTTGTGTATACGTATGCGCAATCAACTGTTCATTCGTTGGCACATCTGTTCCAAAGTAGCACGGATGTAGAAACGGCGGCGAACTGATTCGCACATGAACTTCTCTTGCCCCAGCGGCCTTTAACATTTTGATAATATTCGCACTCGTAGTTCCGCGAACCATAGAATCATCTACCATGACAATTCGCTTATCTTTTACGACCTCTGCAATGACATTTAGCTTGATTTTCACACTGGATACACGTTCGTCTTGCGTGGATTTGATAAACGTTCTACCTACATAGCTATTCTTATGAAATGCCATGCCATAAGGAATCCCGGACTTTTCCGAATATCCTTTTGCGGCAACTAATCCCGAGTCTGGAACCCCAACTACAAGGTCTGCCTCTACCGGATAAGATTTTGCAAGTGCCTTGCCTGCCACAATTCTTGAGTGATACACACTCACACCGTCCATATTACTATCCATACGTGCAAAATAAATATATTCAAAGATACATCTCGCCTGTTTTTCTTTGGAAACCCACGTACACATCTGTGTATCTGACGAGATGCCATGTTTTGTAAAACTTACAACTTCTCCTGGCTCTACATCTCTTACAAACGTAGCACCCACTGCCGTAATCGCACAACTTTCTGAGGCAAGAAAATACGTATCTTCTCGCTTGCCGATACACAGCGGCTTTAACCCCCACGGATCCCTACAGCCAATCATCTTCCTAGGACTATTCACAACGAGCGCATAGCCACCACGAATCTTGTGCATGGCTTCTTTTACCGCGTCTTCTGCCTTTTTGACATGCAATCTCTCACGTGCCACACAATAGGCAATAATCTCAGAATCAATGGTAGTCTGGAAAATGGCACCTGTATAAGCCAGTTCTTTTCGAAGCTCGATTGCATTTACCAAATTCCCATTATGCGCAATCGCAAGTGTTCCCTTGATATAATTGATAACCAAAGGCTGCGCATTCTCTATCTTCGCACCACCTTGTGTCGCATAACGAACATGTCCAACGCCAAGATTCCCTTTTAGCTCTGCCAATGCTTCTTCTACAAACACTTCACTCACAAGACCGATTCCCTTTTTGTGGTAAACCTTCTTCTCTCCGTACGTGTCGCTCACTGCGATTCCACAGCTTTCCTGTCCACGGTGCTGCAATGCAAATAGCCCATAATACATATCTCGCACTACGTCCTTGCCTGTCATATCATATGCGCCAAAGACACCACATTCTTCACCTAACCCTGTCACTACATTTTTTGTTTTTTCCATTATACACTCCTATGCTAGAGTTTTGCTTAGATTCCTATGCGACGAAATACTTCTTGATAAGCACCTTCTACATTTCCTAAGTCTCTTCTAAAACGGTCCTTGTCCAACTTTTCCCGAGTCTCCATGTCCCAGAATCTACAGGTGTCTGGTGAAATTTCATCTGCCAAAATAATGTTTCCCTTGTATCGCCCAAATTCGATTTTGAAATCAATTAATTCAATGTTTGCTTCTGCAAAAAATTGCTTTAAGACTTCATTTACTTGAAAGGCAAGTTTCGTAATGGTATCTATTTCTTCACGTGTTGCTAACTCAAGTGCCAGCGCGAAATAATCATTGATAAGTGGGTCACCAAGCGCATCGTCCTTATAACTAAACTCAAGTGTTGGCTGCGTCAACTTCCTGCCTTCTTCTACACCTAAACGTTTGCTGAAACTACCTGCTGCTACATTGCGAATAATAACTTCTAATGGAACAATCTCTACCTTTCGCACCGCCGTCTCTCTGTCGCTTAACTCTTCCACAAAATGTGTAGGAACGCCCTTTGTTTCTAAGATTTGAAACATATGATTGCTCATGCGATTATTGATGATACCCTTGCCCGCAATACTGCCCTTTTTCTCGCCGTTAAATGCGGTCGCATCATCCTTATAGTCGACAATGACTATATCTGGATCTTCACTTAAGAATACTCTTTTTGCTTTTCCTTCATACAACTGTTCCAGTTTCTCCATAAACATTAACATCCTCTCTGGGTGATAACTCTCCTATGTAACTACTTAGAAGTATAATACAAGGCAGAGAGAAAATCAATATTCCCCTCTGCCCCTCTTGCTTAACCGCTATTAATTCTGCACACGCACACTTATAAGTCTTGTTAATAAACATGCTACAACATTATTTGCATTTCCTTTTTTTCATGAAAATAATTTTTATCACCACCGCACTCGCAGCGAAGAAAAGCAACCATATTCCACGCTCATTTTCATCACCTGTCCGCACTTCATCCGCCTGCTTCGCGCTATCACTTGGCGTGTCATGTTCCTTAT